>Ga0154020_10001855_pt1 | contig 25870 bp, 34 predicted proteins | sample Klosneuvirus_201_FD_109709 | JGI IMG/M metagenome (GOLD analysis project Ga0154020, IMG submission 109709) | Active sludge microbial communities from wastewater, Klosterneuburg, Austria - Klosneuvirus_20160825_MG | ecosystem: Engineered > WWTP > Aerobic digester > Activated sludge | place...
GCCATGGCGTAAGTATTCTCGCCACTTATGGTTGTAGGACTATCTTTCAAGGCTCTCATCCCACGAGCCTGCATGCTGGCATACACCCCCAAACATCCTGTCAAAACCGGTCAGCCCCAATAAATAATTATTGGTCAATAGTTTTTATAAAATCTTTTGGGCGGCCGAGCGGGCTATCCGCTACAAGCTCCCTTTCGCCAACGCGCATGAAATCCCGCGCGCAGCGAGGGAGGCTTTTCGCTTCTATCCCTGCCGCAATAAAGTTTACATTCAAAGAACGATCAATGATTAGACAAAGGTACGGGAAAATAAGTTCACTAAAGTTGAAAGCTGGAAAGTGAAAAGTTGAAAACAAAAAAACTTTGAGCTTTACGCTTTCTGCTTTTTACTTTCAACTCCCACGCTATCAATCACCAGGTATTTTTTCTTCGACACATTTTGGCGTGTGAAGAGTTCTGCTAAAAAACCTGTGAGAAAAAGTTGCACCCCCAACACAATGGCAACTAAGGCCAGATAGAAAATGGGTTGTTCTGTAATCTGCCGCTTGATAGGAATTTGAGAAATAAACAAAGCATCAAACTTATCCCAGAAAATTTTTAATGTAAGGCCAAAGCCTACCAAAAATGACAATACCCCAAGCACGCCAAAAAAGTGCATAGGCCTATTGGCAAACTTACCAACAAACATAATGGTCAATAAATCGAGCAATCCACGCACCCGCGTCCAACCAAACTTGCTGTAACCATATTTGCGTTCGCGGTGCTCTACTACTTTCTCTCCAATTTTAGTAAAGCCTGCCCATTTGGCAATCACCGGAATGTAGCGATGCATTTCGCCATACACCGTAATGTTTTTAACAACAACATGATCGTACGCCTTCAACCCACAATTAAAATCATGAAGATTGATGCCCGATATTTTTCGTGTTAACCCATTATAAAACTTAGAAGGCAATGTTTTTGAAATCGGGTCGTGACGTTTTTTCTTCCAGCCTGAAACAAGATCATAGTTTTGTTCTTTGATCATTTTATACAACTCAGGAATTTCATCAGGGCTATCCTGCAAGTCAGCATCCATAGTAATAACCACTTCGCCAGTTGCAGCTTTAAAGCCAGTTTGCAGCGCTGCCGACTTACCAAAGTTCCGGTTAAACTTTATTCCTTTAAAAGCCGGGTTAACCAAATTTACATTCTGAATGGCTTTCCATGTCCCATCGGTACTGCCATCATCAATAAAAAGCACCTCATAAGAAAAGCCGTGTGTTTCCATCACACGGCTTATCCATTTACTAAGTTCTGGTATAGATTCCTGCTCGTCTTTAGCAGGAATGATAATTGAAATATTCATTCAAAATTTTAAAACGTCTCCTCGGGTTCATTTTTCTTAACAAAAATTGCAGTAATGAGAGAAAGTACCGCATAAACAATCAAGCCAATGCCATATCCCATTGCTGAACCTGAAATAGTATATTGTTTCTCCATTCGTTTTTGAGCATCCTCTAAAGCTTTATCCATCTGATCCGCAGGCATACCAAATCCTTCCATCATCTTTTGAGTATTTTCCATGCCCACCTTAGTTAGCTTCACAGGCAATTCCGTGTCAATTACATTATACATAAGAATTAAAAAGATGGTAGAAATAAGTCCTGAAACCGCCATCAACACAAATCCATGTTGAAATGCTTTTCCATAAGATAAAAATCCGCCAATCTCATTACGATAATTTATGCCTGCATAAATTGCCAAGCCTATAAACATTGCAAAAAAGAAAATTCCTGTTTTCCAATTTGCTAGTAATGCATAATCAATTGCGTACATAACGCAAGTCAAGGCAATACTAATACCTCCAACAATAAGCCCCCATTTAATGGCATGCTGAAATAATGTTGTCTCTTTTTCTTCCATGATTTAATTGGTTTTTGGTAGTCGTCTTAAAATTACAGATATTATTGTGCTTAAAAAAAAACTTATGATAAAGCTCTTAATCAAATAATCAAGAGCCAAATCACCTCTATTAGTACCTTGCAAGGCCAATAAGTTACGCTCAAACTCACCTTTTCCTAATTGTTCAATAGCTTCGGCAGGTATCGCATTCAATTGCTCGGTGGCAACTTTCACATACGTTGATAAAAAGTTTGCGTCCATCAGCATGAAAACCCAAATTAACCCCGAAGCGGTAACAGCAAATAAAATAGTGAACAATAAATTACTAATCATGCCCTCGCCAAAGGATAAAAGCCCTTGCTGGTGATAGTCTCGCAATTCCTTTAAGCCAACCACCATAAAAACTGAAAATAAAATCAAACGGAAGTCAAAGAATAAGGGAAAAAGAAATGGATGCCGCCCCATATAATAAAGGCTAATCAAAAAAATGAAACCAAGCAAGCCGGCAATTAAACCATTGCGCACCGAAATAAATACCAATCGCGGAATTTGCTTAAGCATCAATCCACTGTTTAGCGTTATTGAAAACAGCAACTACTTTACCTTTTACCGTATTGCCTAACCAGGGAGAATTTTTTGCTTTTGAAAAATTTGCTTCTGCTGTAAAAATCCATTCGTGATTTGGGTCAAACAAAGTAAGGTTTGCTTTTGAATCCACATCAACCACAACCAACGGTCGCTTTAATAACCTGCGCGGTGCGTCCGTTACCTTTTCAATCAAGTCTTCCATTTCAACGAATCGCGAAAGTGATGTTACCTGCGAAGCAAATGTTTGCATATTAATCAACCCAAACTCCGCCAAGTCAAATTCCAAAAACTTACTTTCAACATCATGAGGCACATGGTTGCTTACCAACACATCAATCGTTCCATCTTTAAGTCCTTTTATCAAGGCATCCTGATCCGCCTTCTCCCGCAAAGGTGGATTCACTTTATAGTTTGTATCAAAATCATGTAACACTTCGTCAGTATAAAGTGGCTGGTAGGCTGCAATATCGCAACTCACTTGAAGGCCCTTCTTCTTAGCTTGGCGAATTAGATCTATTGATTTTGCTGTAGATAGTTTTGCAACATGAAGCCGCCCGCCCGCATAGGCAAGCAATTCAAGGTTCTTGCCTATAGCAACTTCCTCGGCAATTCTCGGCATTCCTTTTAAGCCAAGCATCGTGCTTTCGGGTCCTTCATGCATTTGGCCAAACATGTTTAACCAAGTGTCTTCAGGCTGGTCAATCAACAAGCCATCAAATTTTTGTAAGTATTGAAGCGACTTCAAAAAAATATCGGTATGCCAAACCGGTTTTAAGCCATCGGTAAATGCAACGGCACCTGCTTCGTGCAGGTCAATCATTTCTGTTAGTTCCTCCCCTTTGCAGTTTTTTGTAACTGCAGCCAGCGCATGAATTTGAACCAGGCGATTTTCGTTGTTGCTGGTGATGTAACTCACTTCATTTTTAGACTGCACTGTGGGATGTGTGTTGGGCAACACCGCTACTTCGGTAAAACCACCCGCAGCGGCAGTCTTGCATAATGAAAGTAAATCTTCCTTTTGCTCAAGACCAGGATCGCCAACAAAAGCACCTAAGTCAAACCAACCCGCAGACAAAATCATTCCTTCAGCTTCAATAATGCGATCGGCAGAATAATTTTTATCACCAATTTCTTCAATGCGCCCATTTTGAATGAGTACATTTTTCTTTTTTTTATGAAAAGGGGATTGTGGGGAAACGATTAATGCTGACCGGATGAGTATTTTCATAGTTACAATTCTGTCATTCATCAGCTCTTCTTCGTGAACCTTAGTGACTCCGTGTCTTTGTGGTTAACTTTTCTTTTAAACCACCAAGGCACTAAGACTCAAAGTAGCACAAAGTCGCCTATTCAATTACTTTAAAAACCGGATCAACAATACTTCAGCCAGCAGGAAGATAAGTGCCAAAATCAACGCATACTTCCATAATGGCGTGCCCAAATATCTCTCTTTTATTTCGTTGCTGAAAGTTTCGGCTGAGTTTGCCTTGAAAATAGATATCTGATTACCCCCACCCAATGCAGCTTTTACCTCTTCACCAGTAAACTGCGCCAACATCGACTCCTTTTTTTCTAGGTCAAAACCAAGTAAGTCCAGCGTATCACTACCGTGAGTCACAAAATAAAACCCGTTACTCACTGTGTAGCGTGGAATTTCTAATAAAAGTCTATCTCCAAGTCTGCGCTGAGAAGGCACAAGTTCTTGATTACCCTTCATTCGCACTGGCTCCTCTCCTACTAAACTATCCGTAGGTATTGTAAGTAATGACGTGGATAAATAATAGTATGGCTTTCGTTCGGCTTTCTTACCGCTTGCCGCAATGCGATACATAACCGGAACAAAAACAGCGTGCGTAGCAAAGTTGCCTGACTCACGATTTAACGAGCTGGCTAAAACAAATGTGTTATTTATCTTCGATAAGTAAGGTTGACCATTTTTAAATCGCAGTATTGCCGAACGATCAACACCCCAATCTAAAACCTTTTGTGCTTGTGGCATAGCCAATGCGGCTGAGCGTTCTTCAAATACATTTTCAAAAAAAGGGTTTTGAAAATCAGGTTTGTCCAATTCAATCAGCACAGCGTTTTCAATTTTAGTTAATGATGCGTTTACTAATTCCTTATAAGAATCTATATCAGACTTAAGTCCTGGAATCACAAGTAAGGTGCCATTATTATTTTTATATAATCGAATAGCTGCGTTCAATGCGTTATCAATTTTGTTGATACCATTAACAACTACCAGATCGGCAGTAGCCAACGCACTGTAATCCACATTTCCTTCGGCATAACTTATAAAATCAAAAAGTTCGCGGTTGCCGTAAACATCCTCTACATACGTTTTGCCAGCATCGGGTTTTACCTCCATAACTTTCAACCGGCCTGAGTAATTAAGTGTAAAATAAAATTCGTTATCAAAGCTAACCGGGTAATCGCTAAAACTTAGCACCGCTTTATTGAAACCTTTCAATCCCCGGGCTAAATCAAAAGATGTTTCAACAAAACTATTGGGTTCAATAGTAACAGATGATGTTGCCGCCTGAACTTCATTGATAGTAAGTTTTGTTACAAGGCCTTGAACTGTTTTTGGCGATTCATTGCGTAACCGCACGCGTAACGTATTTTTTTCGCCACCAATAATAAATGGGTTATCCAGATAAACAGAATCCACAAAAACGTTAGCTGCCTGCTGATATTCTATCGGCACAAGCCTAATCTGTCGGGTGCTATCATTCTGGTAGCCATCAGAAAAAGTTGATTTTTGAAAATCTGAAATCCAAAATACAGTGTTACCCGGATCGCCCATTCGTTTCATTATCTCACCAAACGATCTGCTTATTGGCGACAACCTAATCTGCGAAAGCTGATCTAAAATTTCTGATTTTGATTTATATGTATTTGAGAACGGAGCAAAATCATTGGTAAGAAATTTATAGCGCGTTTCTGTTGGAAATAATTCCACTACTTCACGCACATAGGCTATGCCTGCATCCAATGCTCGCAACTTTTCGCTTGCCGGCACAGACATACTATACGAGTTATCAAGATAAATAATCAGGTTGCGCTGGGAGGTCAATTGTTCTTTTGCTGGCAAAAAAGGTTGGGCAAAAGCCAACACTAAAAAAAGTATAAATAAAAGCCGTGAAGCCAACACGAGATATTGCTTCAGTTTCCGTTTTTGGGTAGTCTCCTGTTTTACTTGTTTAAGAAACCGCGTATTCGAAAAAAATATTCGGGTGGTTTTACGAAAGTTAAACAGGTGAATGATGAGCGGAATGGCGAGCGCGGTAAGTGCCCAAAGAAACTGCGGATAATTAAAACTCATTAAGTTCAAAAATAGATAATTACCCCGAATAATGTAGGTTTTATGACTCGTTTGCCAGTTTTGAGCATCAAGAGGACTATGATTTATTTACAACGCCACATTTATTTTCATAGTGAGGCAACGCCAGGTCGTATTATTGCATTTTACAGAAAACAGTAGTCAAATAAGTGAGCAAGGAGGAAAAACTATTAAAGGGTTGTTATCAAAATAACCACACATCTCAAAAAGAACTCTTCGAGCACTTTGCTACTCAAGTATATCATATCGCCAACAGATATGTAAATAACTCCTCAGAAGCGGAGGATATTGTTGCAGTAGCCTTCACCAGGGTTTTCAAAAAAATAAACAGTTTCTCCTGGCAAGGAATTGGAAGTTTCGAGGCATGGATAAGAAGGATTGCAGTTAATGAATGCTTAATGTATTTGCGCAAGCGGCATAATTTTAATCTACTCACAAGTCTGGAAGAGGTGCAATTGCATTCTGATTTACAACCACTTGCTGCCCTACATGCAGAAGACATATTGACCATGGTATCTCAATTACCGACAGGATACCGAACCGTTTTTAATCTATATGTAGTTGAGGGTTATAATCATGCCGAAATCGCCAAACAACTTGAAATCAGTGAAGGCACTTCAAGATCACAATTATTAAAAGCGAAAGAGCAGTTAAAAAAAATGTTGGAAAATGAAAGTAACAGCTATGGAACAATCTCATGAAAAGATAATTCGTGATAAAATAAGGGAGACAGAACAGGCACCAGCAAACTGGAATAGTGAATGGGTTTGGACCAGGGTAGAAACAACTGGGATGCGGAAAAAAAACTGGGCTTTATACGCTGCGGCTTCTTTGCTAATCGGCATGGTCGCTATTTCTATCTACTGGCAATCTTTTACATATGAAAGAAACATGATGACGAACCTCGATCGGATAGAATCTCAAATTAATAGTTTGTACTTATTGCCTTTGCAAGCAGTGATCACAGATGAAAAATGTAATACTGAAGTTGTCGCTAAGGAGCATTTCACTCATGCGTTGAAAAATAAAAGTGTCTTACCAAAAGTAACTTCAATCCCGGACTCAGAGCTACTTATCGAATTAAATTCTCCTGATCCCCAATTAAATATTTCGCATGAAGTGAGTGTCGTACAGGCAGAAACTCCAAATCAAGTCCTTGCTATTAAAAAAGAGCGCCAGGTAAAGCCTATCGTTGGGAAAATTCCTCAGGCCACCGATGTTATCACTGCCACACGATCTGCAGAAATCCGAATAACGGTTTTTGAATCCCCTACTTTAAAAAAAGAAAATGCTATAGTTGAGGCAAGAGCCTTTAAAATTTTTAATACACGCATTAACACCCATTAGACATGAGACAACCTTTCTTTTCCGTATTCTTCTTATTCCTTGTTTTATTTATAGGCCAAGCAGTCGCGCAGGACAATAATGTGCTACCAAAACCCATCCAAGGAATACAATTATTTCCAGACTCTATACGCGTAGAATTTCAGGATCAAAATGCGATCATTCTATTTCAGTTCAAAAGAATTAAGGAAGATCTGGCTAAGATAAAGGCATTCCCAAAGCAATTAAATATCATTGATAGTCTGATTAAAGAAAGCTTACCTGACCTATCCGTTCCTAAAAAGATAAATATTGTTGAGCACCTCGATAACATATGGGAAATTCAAATTGAGAATAATCCGGTAGTTTCACAGCTCAGAGTGAAAGACGGTGTATTGGAAGAACTTCTTCCTCCTGGCTGGGAGGTATCTATACAAACCACTAACTCAAAAATTCATATTTACATTCATCAATGGGAAGAGATTGCTTCCCTGCTTAAGGAGAATTTCACCGAAATCGCCAATACAATCCAGTTAAAGATGGATAAGGAATTTATTGGCAGAAAAAGAATCATATCAAGAAATATCATTACGGATAAAACACTTGCCTTCAATGAAACAAAATTTCAAATGCCCATTGATATGCTCACACTCAATGCGTCATTTGCATTTGGTTACTTCCGTAACTCCTTCTATCCTGAGATCACTTTCAATGCAATGGTCATTCGAAATGATCATTTCAATAGGCCTGCCAGCCAATTTGGATTGATCTATGAAAATAAATTCTTCACCACATCAGCAGAAAATGGATTTAAAGCGGAAACCAATTCATTCTTGTCGTTGGGATATAGCATGAATGCTTATCGACTAAATGATCCTTTCTGGATTGGAATCGGTGGCGGGCTTTTGGTGAGAAACAGAGGCGATTACTTTACAGGGAATACCGCTAAATTTTTTATAACCACCGGTTCAAAAAAATTCAGATTAATACCAGAGTTTTACCTTACCAATGACTTTAAAACTTTTTCTCTTGGTGGAAAACTCAGCTATACATTTTAAAAAAAAAGGCCACCCGATTTGGGTGGCCTTTCCATTCCAAGAACAGACTCTTACTTCTGCTTTCCGCCCAACATTGCCAGGTCGTTTACATTAATTTCAGTGATGTAGCGCTTCTCACCTTTGTCAGTCTCAAAAGACCGGTGAACCAGTTTGCCTTCAACGGCAACCTCAGCACCCTTTTTCAAATACTGGCCGGCAATGTCTGCAAGCTTGCCCCAGATCACAATGTTGTGCCATTGGGTGTCTTCAACCTTCTCGCCTTTTGCATTCTTGTACGTTTCGGAAGTGGCTATTGAAAAGGTAGCCTTCTGGCTATTTCCAAAATTTTTCACTTCAGGGTCTTTACCTAAACGACCGATTAACTGCACGCTGTTTCTAACACTTTTCATAATTATTATAATTTAATAGTTACACATTTATTTTCCTTGGCGGGATTTTCCCGACTTGGTGATACAAAGGTGAGGGCGGCAAAAGCGGTAGTCGTTTATTATTCAATTACTTTCGGTTATATTCGTTTATAAACGTTTAAAAACGGATAAGAAACTCCCAAAAACGACCTAATCATGGCAAAAAAGGAAGAAAAGACCTGTTTGGAATGCGGAACTAAAATTATTGGGCGGGCCGACAAAAAATTCTGTTCTGACCAGTGTCGGGTGGCTTATAATAATAAACTCAATCGCGATGAGACCGCCTATGTGAATAATGTGATGAACTTATTAAGGAAAAACCGAAGAATATTATTAGAATTAAATCCAACAGGAAAGACACGCGTGAGCCGAGATATGTTAGTAAAAAAGGGATTCGACTTTAACTATATTACCAGCCGATATACAACAAAAGAAAATGCCGTTTATAATTACTGTTTTGAACATGGATACTTGTCCATTGAAAACAATTGGTATCTATTAGTAATAAAAAAAGATTCTATTTGATATGAAATTAAAATCAGGAGAAAAAGTAGTGATCTTACGCGCCAGCACTTCACCAAAGGGTTTGCAATATGCAGTAACCAACATGGGGCGCGCAATCAGTTTTTCACAAAATATGCTTGAAGGTCACTTCTTAAAACCTGGTAGACTAAGTAACTATCCATGCGTTTCAATCTTTTCTAACAAAAAGAAAAAAACAGTTTTAATACATCGGTTAGTGGCAAAGCATTTTGTAAAACAAGTTAGCCCGGCACACAAGTTTGTTATACATGTTAATTATAACAAAGAAGATAATAACCATAAGAATTTAAAATGGGCAACCCGCGATCAAACTTCAAAACACTGGCAAAACATCCCTGCCCCGCATAAGCACGGAAATCAAAAGTTGTCGATCGAAAAAGTAAAAACAATAAAAAAATCGATCTTATCGAATAAGTTCAGTTTAAAAAAACTAGCCAAAAAATTTGGCGTATCCGATATGCAAATTTATCGCATTAAAACCGGAGAAAACTGGGGACATATAAAAATTTAACTATGTGGACACTACAAGGAAAAAAAGCGTTGGTAACAGGTGGAACAAAGGGCATTGGCCTAGCCATTACCAAAGAGTTTTTAGATCTGGATTGCGAAGTATTAGTGGTTGCCCGCAACACTAAAAGCATTTTGGGCAAACTCCGAAACTCGGCCAACCTCTTTACCCACGAGGGCGACTTGAATGATATAAATTTTCGCGCTGACCTGGTGAAAAAGATTTTTGAAAACTGGGGCCGGTTGGATGTTCTAGTGAATAATGTTGGCACCAACATCCGCAAAAAATTTGTTGAGTATAGTCAGGAAGAAATAAGAACCGTGTTCGAAACCAATTTATTCAGCATGCTACAGTTAACTCATGCCTGCTATCCGCTGTTACAAAAATCAGGTTCGGCTAGCATAATTAATATGGCTTCGGTGGCTGGCTATACCGATGTGCAAAGTGGCACTCCTTACGGGATGACCAAAGCCTCGATCATACAACTAACAAAACATTTGGCAGCCGAGTGGAGTGCCGACCATATCCGTGTTAATTCCATCTCTCCTTGGTATATAGAAACGCCATTAACTGAGCCTGTACTTTCGCAACCCGATAGATTAGAAAAAATTTTAGCCCGCACGCCTATGGGCCGCATTGGTAAGCCCGAAGAAGTAGCAAGTTTGGCTGCTTACTTAGCTATGGATAAAAGCAGCTACATAACCGGCCAGAATATTTCTGTTGATGGAGGCTTTAGTGTGAAGGGTTTGTGAGATGACAATCGAAATCGCAAAAAAAGAAGACGCTTCCCGCTTAATAATTTTATTAGCTCAGCTTGGTTATAGTATCCAAACTGAGGATGTAATAAACAAAATCAACTTGCATGCTATTGAGAATTATAAATTAATGGTAGCAAAAGTAAATGGTGAGGTGATGGGGTTTATCGCATTGCATGTGTATCAAACCTTCCATCTCTCGGGGTTGGTGGGTCGCATTACTTCATTTTGCGTGGATGAATCTCAACGGGGTATTGGTATTGGAAACTTTTTACTAGCTGCCGCAGAAGATTACTTCAAAGAAAACAAGTGTTACAAAATTGAAGTTACCAGTAACTTACGAAGGACATCAACCCATTCTTATTACTTAAACCGAGGTTATCAGGAAACAAGCAAACACTTTGTGAAATTCTTATAGTCCATCAAACTACTAAATGTCCGATCGCTTTAACTTTAGGTAAGCAAAATAATTGAACAGCACAGCCCAACCAATGGCTATAGCAACAGCGGTAAGGGCTACATAATCCTGAATCTCTTGAAAAGCATAACGCGCAAAAGGCAATGGAACAAGATTAGTTATTGACTCCAACGGAAAAAATTGCTTCAGCCATCCAATCTGATCTTCAACACCAGATCGAAAAATATTGAGTTTTATGATTGCCTCTATCATATTAGCTAGCATGAGCATGACAATAGTGAGGCCAGAGCGTTTAATTAAAATACCCAGCATGAGCGCAAAAGAAAGGAAAGAGAAGACTTCAATAAAGTAAGCGACAAAAAATTCGCTTCCCACAAAAAAATAACTCCATTCAATTTTTGGGGTGTAAATGAAGCCGGTAAACAGGGCAATCACCAAAATCATGGTGACACTCATCAAGCTTAATAAAACGTTGGTCAATATTTTTGATTGCAAAAACTCCCAGCGGCTCATGCCGTCAATAACGTTTTGTCTCAGCGTCCGGTATTGATATTCGTTGGTGATGGATATCACTACCATTACCGCCAACACAATTTTAAATAGGCCGCTGATCCAGATCAGGTTTTGCCAAATATCAGGGAAGTGATAAAGCGGGACTCTATTAATATTTATAGAAGCACCAAACTCAGCACCTTTACTTGCCAGCCACTTTAATATTTCCATGCCACTGGCCGTGGTAAATCCAAGAGTAAGAAAATACAAACCACAAATCACCCAGAAGGTGCGGTAGCTAGTCATTTTCTTAAGATCGATTTTTAGTAGATGAAGCATGTGGAATTTAGAATTACGATTTACGAAGTACGACTTTAAACTTTGTGGTCGGCCAGAATTTCGAGGAACTGTTTCTCCAAACTTTTCTTACGCGTATGAAGGTGGGAAGCAACAATCCCTTTATCGAATAAAAATCGATTCAAATCTTTAGAGTGAAAGCCTTCCTTCATCATCACCTCAAACAATCCGTTTTCTTTTTTAATACTTGCACTACCGGCAAATTCTTGTAAAAGAATACTTAAATCATCGTGATAGGCTTGCACTTCAACAATCTCTTCACCTTTACCCACATCATCTACCGGACCAATGTGCATTAAATTGCCGCGCTTCAATACCGCAAAGTGTGTACACACTTTTTGCACTTCATCTAAGAGATGACTTGCCAGGATTATCGTTTTCCCATCGGCAGCTATTTTTTTAATGATCTCACGAATCTCAGCAATACCCATCGGGTCAAGACCATTTGTGGGTTCATCCAATATTAATATGATTGGGTCGCTAACTAATGCCGAAGCAATAGCCAGACGTTGTTTCATTCCTAATGAATAGGTTTGATACTTATCATCCTTGCGCGTGGTTAATTCGACCGTGTCAAGAACCTTGGCAATATTTGCAGGATCAGCTCCTTTGATCAACGCATTCAACTCCAGATTTTTTTGTCCACTCAGGTAGGGATAAAAAATAGGATGTTCTAACACTGCGCCAATTTTCTTGCGCGTGTGGTGGGTGGCCGGTTCGCCAAACCATGAAAAACTTCCAGCTGATGGATTAACAACACCCATCAACATACCTAATGTAGTTGTTTTACCACTGCCATTTGGGCCAAGCATACCAAAAATCTGGCCTCGCTTTACTTCAAGGTCAAGCTCATTGACAGCACAAAGCTTTCCAAAATTTTTAGTGAGCTTGTTTGTAGATAATACCGTTTCCAAATCAACTTGATTAATTGTCCTGATCTTTTTTCTCTTTGTCCTCCAGTTTCTTCTCGGCTTTTTCTCCCTGACCTGTAAAATCTTTTATCTTTTTACCAATATCAGTGCTACTGTCAATAGCCTTAAATAAAGCTGGTGCTTTGTCGAGTGCAATCTTCCCTTTAATATCCAAAACAAAAAGACTGCTGGAGTCATTTGCCAAAATAACAGTGCCCTTTATATCGCCATTTTGTTCGCGGAGATAAATGTCAAAATTGCGTCCATCATATCTTCCGGTCATCATCTCCTCATAGTTTTCTGATTTGTAGCCGGCCAAAAGCTTAGCATAATCTTGCTTACTGAAGTTCAAGCCTGCTTTATCAATCATCATGAATTTCATTTTCTCAATATCTTTTATGAGTTCATCAAATGATGGGTCATCCGTTTGATTAAGCATGCGCAAGGTATTCTTATAAAAATAAAGTGAAAGTCCTTCATACTTATCGTCAAGCGCCTGGGTTGTTTTAGTTTGCGCAAACACCAGATTTGCTAAGCCAAAACAAAAAAGTGTAAGGATGATTTTCATGAAATTTATTTATTGCTTGCAAGTTTGGAAGAGTTATTGAGCAACTCCGGATCAAGATAGCCTTTTAATTCTATGGCCACCACTTCCTGCGCTTCCTCCACTAATACGAAGTAATGATTCTTTTTGTTTTTGCCTTCGCGCAAATAAACGGTAACATCTTCATCATTCTCTCGAATAAAGGCAAGTTCTTCAAACAAATCTTGTGTGAGTAGATTTTTAAATCCTTTTATGGAAAGATTTTGAGCGGCAAACTCTGCTCTTGGAATGATTAGGATCCGAACATGATCAAGTTCCTTAATGGCATTTTTGAATTCATGCTCATCGGTCATACGCAAAACCAAACGCCCCACCCAGCCACTGATGGAGAAGCTATGAACATCGGGGCTATCAATAAACTTTTCTTTAAGCGTGTTATAACTTTTGCTTTGCGCAAAAGCACCAGAAGTCAGGAGCACAAGAACGATCAGGATGTTAAGTTTTTTCATCTTTTGTTTTTTAGTTAAGATGCAAGTAAAATGAAGAAGGATGCACGGGTTTCGTGCACCCTCTCAATTATTCATCCCTGTGCTTCTTATCCTTAATGTTCTCAAGATTCTGCAAGCCATCAATATTCACCGCCTTGCCAATTTTGGACATCTCTTTCAAATCGATTTCGCCAAACAAAGTCATTACCATAAACTCATCATTACCACCCATAATCATTACCAACTCGCTGATTTTTCCGCCAGATTCTTTGGTGAAGAATTTCATGTCTTTATCCTTATCGCGAACAGCCATTAATTCTTCAAAATCTTTTGTTGGAATCATCGAGATTGCCTCCTTGTATAAGGTACGCGAATCGCGTGTATCGCTTTTAGAAAGAATCCGCAAGCCTTTAATTTTACTAATCGCACCTATCATCGCTTTTTCATCCTCTGAATCACCTGTAAGGTTTGCCATCATGCTGAACATTTTTCCGCTGATGGTAACCTGACTGAAGGCTTCATTGTCCTGATACTTTGAAAAGAATTTTGCAATCGCATCATTCTGCGCCTGGGCAGTCAAGCTAATCGCAATCATCACTACTCCAACCATTAACTTTTTCATAAGTCTTTATATTTAATGTTTTTTATTTCACCTAAACTACTAACGCCTTTTTTTTTAGATTTTAATTGACTCTTTGTCATCAATTGACTTGCCTTGTATTTTCTCTTCGGCCTCATTAAAAACTTTTATTCGACTGGCTTCCTTTTGTGCTTTGTTGAAACTTTTTGAGATCAGCATCAATGCTTTTTTTGTTTCTTCCAAAGCAAGCTTGGGGTCGCTGTAGGTATCAACCACATCCGCGGGATATGCTTTGCGCACTTCCTGCCTTACAAAATACGTAGCGGCAACTACCACTACCAACCCTGCAGCAATACGCCCATAGTTGCTAACCAATCTTATCACCTTGCCTTCCGGGCGATGCTGCTTTATCTTCCTTTTCACCTCAGCATCAAAATCCGGATGATTCACTTGTTGCTTCTGTTGCAAATCAAAGTATCGGAACACTTCGGCCACCTCTTGCATCTGCTCCGGTACTTCACCCCGAAAGTGTGCCCTTAGTTGCTGCTCTTCTTCGAGTGAGGTCTCGCAATTCCAGTACTTATTCAGCAACTGTTCTATCTGCTTAGAGTCCATACGCATTGATCTTTAAAAATTTTTCCTTCACTGCATTCCGTGCGCGGAATAAACTCACCTTTACCTGATTCATGTCTAGTTCTAAAATTTCACAAATCTCGTTGTAACTATACCCTTCAATATCGCGAAGGTGTATCACCTGGCGTTGCTTCTCTGGCAGCGCGGCTATCATCTCTGTTATTCGTTGCATGTTCTCATGAATTTCAGTCCTCTCATGAGGGGTTAACGTTTCATTTTTAATCTCCATTCCCGATTCAATCGGATCTGTGGCTCTGCGCTGACGTGACCGAAGGCGATCGAGGGCAAGATTTTTGGTGATGCGCATACACCAGGCTTCCATATTTTGTATTTCCGCCATCTGCTCTCGTCCGTTCCATACTTTAATCAACACGTCCTGCACCACATCTTTAGCTTCTTCGCTGCTTCCTAAAAGCCGGAAGGCAAATCGGAAAAGTTTGTTTTTAGAGGGCAAGACCCTGATTTCAAAGGTTTCGAGATTCATTATTCAAAAGCAAGACGGTGGTAGTATCAAGTTGTTACAAAATAGTTTAAAAATTCTTTCTTTGCGAAAAGGCCTTATGCCTTTGTATTTGTTTCTTACATTATAAAATGACGGAACCCGAACAAAAAATAATTGTTTTTGCAGCCTATGACACAGTTATGTCTGCCAATCTGGTAAAGACAAAATTGGATGCGTATGGCATTCCTTGTTTCCTTACGGATGAACATTTTGTTGGCTTGTACCCTATTCGCAATGATTTATTCCCGGGTGTGCGTTTACACATCTTTGAAAAAGATAAGGAACAAGTAAAAGAAATATTAGTAGAGGAGACTAAAATAGAAAGGATCTGTCCGGCCTGCGGATCCACCAACATTATTTATGAGCCTAGTAAGCAAGGAAATTTAACTTCCATCCTAACTTCAATTATGTTGGGTCTCTTTCTTCCAGTAAAGAAAGTTTATCGCTGCGAAAACTGCGAGCGCGAATTTGAATCGCTCGAATCGAATTAAATCTTCAGCACTGTAAACTCAACTCTGCGGTTATTAGCCCGCCCTGCTTCGGTATCGTTGCTATCAATCGGTTTTGCTTCGCCATAGCCGTGCGCTTCCAATCGTGAAGAATCAATTCCCTGGCCTATAATATAATCAACCACTGATTGCGAGCGGCCTTGTGATAAATTCTCGTTGTACGTATCCGAACCTTTGCTATCGGTATGGCCAGAAATTTCAATCGATACGGAAGGATTGCTTTTTAAGAAATCAACTACCTTATTCAACTCTACAAATGATTCAGATTTTAGTGTTGTCTTATCAAAATCAAAATAAATATTTTTAAGGCGCACCGTTAGGCCTACTTCAATTGGTGTTAATAAAAGATTTTTAATAACCGGTGTTACTTCAGCGCTTGCTACTTCCACACTATCCGTTGAACTTAAATATCCTTCGGCAGAAGTGGTGAACAAATACCAGCCAAGGCTCGAAATATTTTGTTCATATTTTCCTTCTGGTGCACTCAACGCATATTGCGTAGCCCGATCTCGTTTTAAGGAGATAGCTACTTTTGCCTTGTTTACTTTTTGCTCAGTCTTTTTGTCAATCACATCTCCCGCCAGCACCAATTGCTTTGCTAAAGGTGTTAAATAAACATCTACATGAATGGTGGTATCGCGATAAATGACAGGCACAGTAAAATTTTGATCAGATGGAAGATAGCCAGATGCTGTTGCATTAAGCGAATATCCTTGCACTTCCGAAATATAACTTTCAAATGTTCCGCTTGGTGTAGTTTTTAGTGATAGTGTTTTCTGATCTTTCATTTTTATCTCCACCATCGCCTGAAGGGGGGCTAGAGTTTTTTTATCATACGTTGTACCTGTAAGCCGGATTCTGAAATTGCGCGGCTTTAGAATAAACAGATCAAAGTTTCCTCCATCTACACGAGCACCAGCACGAGCAGTAAAAATATTTCCGTTTGTATCAATGGAGAAGTAAGCATCTCCGGAAGGTGTGTTAATTGCTTTACCAAGATTTACCGGTTCCGACCAGTTTGTCCACGAATCATCAAGGCGAGTAGTTTTATATATATCCGTGCCCCCCACTTTATCTTTTGAATAGCGATCACTTGAAAAATAGAGTGTCTTCTGATCCGGTGCCAGAAACGGGCTGTATTCATCCGCAGCACCACTAATCTTTAGCTTCTCTGGTTTTGTCCATTTGCCACCCTCCAGCTTTGAAAGATATAGATCGCTGAACTTATCACCTTGTTTTTCTGAAAAATAAAGTATCAGATGACTTGCGTCTGATGATATGCTAGCACCATTAAATATTCCTTTATCCATAGTTGCGAAACCGGGAACATCCAACTCGGTTACGCTGCCACCCGAGCTTACTAGTGAAAAGCCTTTTGAGTTTTTTGCTCTGCCCCCACGTATTAATAAAGATCCATCGGCCAATACATTAAACACCTGATTGTAGCGATTATCATTTAATGGTGCAGTCATTCGTTTTCCTTCCGACCACACTCCTTTGCTGTCAAGCGTTGAAACCCAAATATCCTGGCTGTTCTCTTTGCCGTATGTGTTTTGAGGATGGTTGCTGACAAAGTAGTACAATTTAGTTCCATCAATGGAAATTACAGGAGCCACTTGATGATAGAGTGTGTTGATGTTATCGTTCATTTTCACCAACTCATAACGCGAACTGATTTCCTGAGCCAAAACGGAGTAGCCAACAAGACAAATAGCCAATACGAGAATGTTCTTCATGAATGAAAATATTTTGATTTTAAAAATAACACATTAAGCCAAGATATACTAAGCTTGAAATCGCTGAATGCAGTGCTTATGGTAAATTCTACCCTGGAAAACTAAAGAACCCGCGGCCACTTTGCGCGATAGCCAAGAGTATAATTACTAACGCAATTGTATTAAAGATGAAAAGTCGCTTGTGCTTGGCAACGGCATCTGCCATTTTTTTTGCTGTAATGCGAGCCATAGTAATTAATACAATAGCTATTGCCATCATGGTAACGTGCTCTACCAACCAATAACGAGCAACAGTATCTTTCATAGAAGCTGCACTAAAAATAACAGCGGGGCTTACAAAGTAAACTATCAAGCCGATAAGCAATTGCGTATGAGTAAACATAAATAGCCACAAACTGAATTTATCATCCAATGCTGAATAAGGTGATTTCTGCTGCCAACCCATAAGTGAGCGCACAATTACAATCATCAAAAAAACAAGAATAAAGTATCTTACTACAGAGTGTGTGAGTACAAGTAAATCAAGCATATAGCATGGTTTTAATAGAATCGAAAATTAGGATAAGATTTTGACATTTTTAATACATTATGAAATAAAATAAGACTTAAATCAAATATAGATTACGCATAGTTTTCCTATCTTGATCGCTCATTTATTGTTCCATGAAGGCGCGCCTAATCCTATTCATTCTCTTTGTTCTTGCTTGCTCTGGTTCGGCCATTGCCCAGCCTGACACTGTAACCGTTGGCTCTTATGTTATTAGTGTTCACGATATAAACTTTCGTGATAAAGAATATACAATGCGCTTCTGGTTGTGGTTTTTATATAATAATCCTGATTTTGATTTCAGTACACAATTAGATATCCCAAACGCAAAGTCAATTGATACTCCCGAAATCATTTTAGATAGCCTGGATGGAAAAGCATGGGCAATTATGAAAATGAAAGCCACCATGAAAGAAAGTTGGAAAGTGGCTGACTTTCCATTTGATGAGCAGCATTTGAGCGTACAAATTGAAAATTCCTTGTTCGATAATAAAGCCCTTGTCTTTAAGCCAGATTTAATAGGAAGCACGTACGATAAAGACGATGCGCTCGATGGCTGGAATATCAAGAACTTTAAAGTTTCTAATATTAAAAATGATTATGAGACAGGATTTGGAGATCAACGTCCTTCAAAAAGCCTTCAAAATTTTTCAGCTTTTCTTATTGAAATGGATATTGAACGTAGTGCCTGGGGTTTATTCATGAAAATTTTTATCGGCATGTACATAGCCTTTTTAATTTCGATCATCAGTTTTACTATTAAAGTAGAAGAGCTGGAGCCAAGGTTTGGTTTACCTGTGGGTGGATTGTTTGCCACTGTGGGTAATAAATATATTATCGATTCGATCTTACCCGAAACGTCTTCATTCACTTTGGTAGATTCGCTGCACACCCTTACGTTCATGGCAATTTTTGCAACGCTAGTGGTTTCAGCTATCGCTTTGCGGCAATATGACAATGGAAATAAGGAAGCTTCTATTAAATACAATCGTGTTGGATCACGATATGTGGTAGCGCTTTATATTTTGGCTAATTTAATTTTAATTGGGATTGCAATTTTTTAATCAATAGATACATGATCTAGTCACTGAGTGCGGATTTTAGAGATCCAGTAAACCACTCAAACTCTATTCTTAGTATCAATGACAATTGTAACTGGCCCATCGTTTACAAAACTCACTTTCATATCGGCTCCGAACTCTCCGGTTTGCACGGGCTTACCCAGTTGACTTGTTACGGCAACTATAAATTTTTCATAAAGAGGAATAGCCACCTCAGGTCTTGCCGCTTTTATATAACTCGGCCGATTACCTTTTTTAGTGCTTGCCTGCAACGTAAACTGGCTGACCAAAATAATTTCACCACCAAAATCTTTCACACTTACATTCATCACACCCTCGGCATCATTAAAGATGCGCAGGTTTACGATTTTTGTGGCAAGCCATTCTATATCCTCCAAAGTATCCGCATCTTCGATACCCACTAACACAACCAGCCCCACCTGAATCTGAGCTTTGATTTTTAAATCTATTTCTACCGAAGCGTTGGCTACGCGTTGAATAACTGCTATCATTTTGTTTTCCTTTTATTTATATCTGGCGTGTAATCGTATGGAAGCATGTCGGCCATTTTCTCGGACCACGCCCAATAATTTTCTACATACACATCCCGAATATCTTCATAATATCCATTCTCATATAATTTTAATGTCGGTGCCATGAGAGTCATTATGGAGCTTTGCCATTTAACAGCTGTACGTCCAACCGTTCTGAGATATCCAAACTCTTCTTTTTCCTTTTTAAAATCCACTTTCAACATTCCCTTGTAAACAACCTCATGCTCAAAATTCAAAATTTCTGATCCTGATAATAAAGTCTTTCCTACACTATCAATTAATTCAGGCTTCGCCCGAAGATTCAGATAATAATCTAAACTATCCCTGCGTGCATTTTTTGCACGTAATTCATTGATTTTTGCATTTAAAACTTCCTCCGAAGGTCGCTCAGGGTTTGGTACCCGATAGAATTTTCTTAGTTCAAATCCTTGTTGCCGAAGTGAATCAGATCGCAATGCCCTGATGAAGTGGGTCATCGACCCATTGTATGCCCGGAGCCTCTCTTTCTCCCACCGATTTAAAACTGATTTTCTCTCGGAAGTTAAATTCTGAAATGCTGGTACACCAAAAAAAATCAATTTTCCCGAACGAAAATCCATTTCAAATATGTAGAGATAGTAATCAATTTTAAATCCGAGTGCTCGATTCTCAATTTTAATTGGCTCTCGTGCATGAGCCACTAGCATATTGCTATTTCTATCGAAGAATAAATGAATCTTTTCAGGATTAAGAATCTTGCATTGATTTGCATTTCCTGTTTCTCCCAAAAAACCTCTCTTAAATATTGCAAAATTTTGAGCCCAACCCGTTGTATCTTCATTTACAACGATCTCATTGAGTTTAATCTCATTTTGAACAAGTTCGATAGTCAGTCTGAATTCGCTGCCATTAAATTCTAACGATTGCTGATAGGTTGTGTATCCAACAAACATAACCGTTAAATCATATTTCCCGGAAGGGAATCCAGTTAATGAAAACTTTCCATCCGCATCACTACTTTCACCAATTCTAGTGTTAGCAAAAAAAACATTGGCGAAGGCCACCGGCTCTTTGGTTTCTGCATCGGTGATTACACCAGTAAGGGTATTGCGCTGCGTAAATCCAAGTATGGAAACAAATAACCCTACTGCCGTAAGAAAGCATTTCATAATTCAATACTTCTGCATAGCCTCCGACTCATGAAAAAATATTCCGACTTTATTTTCTCTAGCAAGTACTTGCATGGCTCGGGCCACCTTGATTGATTCTATGCTTTTATATTTGGTTGGGATTAAAAACCCCAAATATTTATAAACCACTTTGGCAACATCCTCACCAGCTCGCTTTTCCTTTCTTGGCCCCGTCAATAGTGATGGTCTAAAAATGTGAAGGCAGTTATAACTAAGCTTAGTAATAGCTTCTTCAACCTCGCCCTTCACCTGATTATAAAATATGCTTGAGTTTTTGTTTGATCCCAAAGCAGATACCAATAAATATTGTTTTGCTCCATTGGCCCTTAAAAGCTCAGCCAATTGAAAGGGAAAATCAAAATCAACTTTTCGGAAAGCTTCTTTGGAACCGGCTTGTTTCATAGTTGTACCTAAACAACAAAAGACATCATCGGCAGTAAGTTGACTATGATTTGCCAATTGATCAATTTCTAAAACAATATTCTCCAGCTTATCATGAACTATAAATAATGGCCTGCGGCTGATGGCAATAATCTTCGAGTAATAAGGGTCGCTCAGCAAAAGTTCAATCAATTGATTCCCGATCAACCCGGTAGAACCAGCCACTAACGCAATCTTAGCCATTTAAAAAGTTTGTTGAATTTCGTCACGCAAACTAGTAAGCGAAAGGGCTATCAGGTCTTCTTTTCTATCCATAACAATCTCAAAGATCTTTTTAGATAGGTCAATACTTGTTGATTCTGCCGTCATGGAGGTAGCGGCTTCATTAATAATGATTACTAAATCTTCTTTCGCATTTCTAAGTTGAGTCCAGGCAGCTTCACTCATGTAGATTTGTTGTGAAGCATTGTGGTTATACTCATTCCTGATTTCATCCAACAGCACATGTTGGAACATACGCGCTGTAAACTCAGAATTATTTAGTCTTATCAGGAGATTTTGGGGTGCAATACGTTCTAAAAATAACGTCATGCGTTCATACGCTTGCAACCGGGCAGGTAAAATGGTTTCAATGCTTCGGGTTCGAATCTCTAATTTTTTAAGTTCGATCTCCTTAGCAATAAACGAGCGTACCGTGAGGTAGACCGCATATAATACAAGGGATGCGGGTATAAGTATCTTGCCAAATTCAATTAATGCTTCCATGGGAATTAAATCAAGGTCAAAGGTGTTTAAATTTTAGATATTTTTGACAGTCCGAATACCAATATAACTGCCGATGTTCGAAAAAATTATACCCGTTGGCTTAACAGCTCGTGCAGCACTCGAGGTTCGCAAAATCATGGAGACCAAAAACATTCCTGCCGAATACGGATTGCGGGTTGGAATTCGGGGAGGTGGCTGCGGTGGCGTTGCTCTTATTATTGGATTTGATAAGCAAAAACCGACTGACATCACCTATACACTTGAAGACATAACCATTCATGTTGATAAAAAACATACTATGTATCTTATTGGCAAAGAGGTAGATTTTTATGAGGGAGCCGATGCACGTGGCTTTATGTTTGCCGATCAACAGAAAATTATTAAATCTGCTTAACTCCTAACCTGATTAACTGTTACCGTTGCGCGCTTGCAAACACCGCCAATCGGTGGGTTGAACTTTGAAATTCGCACTTCTACTTTTTTTGCTTCCTTAAAATAGCTAAGTGTTTGCTTTGCAATGGCATGACCAACGGTTTCCAGTAGTTTGGATGGCTTAGCCATCTCCGTTTTTACAATGGCATAGAGTTCTTCGTAGTTGATGGTGCCTGCGAGGTCATCGTGAAATGCAGAATCCAAAAATTCTGTTTCTACAAATACATCCACTTCAAACTTATTGCCAGAAGAGCGCTCGTGGGGATACACACCATGATAGGCATGAAATTCAAGACCCTCCAACGCAACTTTACCGATCATTGAATATCGTCAAAGAAGGAACGCTGCACCCGAATCTCTTCAACTACTAAAACAGATTTGGCAGGTTCAACTGGTGTGGGCAATGATTTTTTTATTTCACTTTCAAGCTCAGCATTAGGGAACAACGCCTTTTTGCTCTCGCGCTTTGCCCAGGCAATATGCTGATCAGGATCAAAATCGCGAGCAGCAGTTTTTGCGCGTTCTACACGATCAATGGTTTCACCAGCCATGCGCTTCAAATCTGAAAGTAAATTATCGCGATGTAGTTCTAATGTTTTGTAATGCTGGCCAAGCATTTTAAGTTGCTCTTCCATTTCTCCCAGCATTTGCTTCGAAATCATCTCAGCCTCTTCAATCGTATTTTTCGATTTTGTTTTTGCTTCATTCAGGATAGAGTCAGCTTTTATCTGATTCTCCCTTAAAATTAACTCAGCCGTTTTATTGGCCTGACCGATAACATTGGCTCCAGTATCCTCCGCAGTTTTTAAAGTTTTATAAAGCGAGCTTTCCACTTCTCTCAATTTGGAAACCTCGCGCTCGGTGGATTCCTGCTTAATCCGAACCTCTTTTGATTCGTCAATCAAACGCTCCCACTCTTGCGAAAGAGTTTGCAAAAACGCGTTTACTTCATCTTTGTCGTAGCCACGAAGTACTTTTTCGAATGCCTTTTGACGGATTTCCAGCGGTGTGATTTTCATAAGGGCGTGGTTTAATTTGAAAGTTTAAAAAATGGTATCAGCCTAAAAAATTTCTACTAATGCTTTCACAATTAGCAGTAAAACGTTAATCCACAGTCAAATGTATAATTTTTTGTGAAATATTCCACATAATGAAGGTGTGGATGAATAAATACATCCTAAAACTTTCAATGGTGCCCGCCTACTGCGGTTCTTTAGTTACTAAACCAGCAATATTCCAAACGGAAATGGAACGATCGTCACTGGCGCTAATTAATTGATTATTGAAATCCGTCCAAAGAAGTTTATTCACTGAAGTACCATGACCAGCATGGCGACCTTTATCAATTACCTTCAACAACTTCAACTCATTTGCTTTCCAAATTTTAATGGATTTGTCCATACTGGCTGTTGCAAAATATTTTCCGGAAGGGCTAAAGGAAATATGATTGATTGCAAATAGATGGGCAACTACTTCTTCCGATTGCTTATAGCCGGAGCTAACATCCCAGGTCTTTAGGCGAGCATCGCGCGAACCACTAATCAAAAAATTGTAATCGGGCGTGTAACTCAATGCAAACACTGATTTTGAATGAGCATCAATCTCATATTTCAGTTTATAGTCTTGCAAAGAAAAGATGCGGATAAAATTATCGCTAAAGCCCACGGCTACTTCGCCAGCGATCGGATTGATGGCAATAGTTCGGGCATTTTTTTCGGAAACCAATAATTTCTTTCGGATCGTCAGGCTTTCAAAATCAACAACACTAAGGGAACCATCACCGGAGGCAATAAATAAATCATTTTCAAATGAGTTGAGATCAAAAATTGCGGCTGCCGATAATTTGAGTGATGATACTTCTTTTTTTGTTTTCCAATCCAACACATGGATGCCTTCGTAATTATGACCTGCAATCAAAAGATCAGAATTTCGCATCGCATGCAAGGCATACACAGAGTTTGGCAATCGGGCAATGAGTTCACCTTCTTTGGGGTTATTTAAATCCCATTTCACTACCATGCCATCGCCACCTCCCGAAAAAAAAACATTAGCCTCGCCAGCGGGAGCCACCGTGTAAACACAATCATTATGACCGGTTAGTGTATGAAGTTTTTCTACCTGAATGGGATTCATGGTTATCTTTACCTGAATTTTCGGCTAGCCGATTTTTTTATCAAAATTGAGTTAATAAGCTTAAGAAACCAATGCCATTATTAAAAATCCAAAAGACCGATAAGCAAAGCGGATGGGCATTGTGGTTTATCACTGAGCAAGAGACTGAACTTTCAGAAGCGAGTGGTGAACTTGTAGATCCATCACTTGTCAGCTATACCAAGCGATTGGAGTGGCTGGCAGGTAGGGCGTTGATCAAATCATTGGTAGAGCAATGTGGTTTGGAGTTTCATGGTATTGAAAAAGACGAATTTGGAAAGCCCTTTTTAAAAAACCATCCTCATCCTATTTCACTGTCACACTCGTACCCGTATGTTGCTGCACAAATGGATTCAATACAAGAAGTTGGTATAGATTTAGAACAGCCAAAGTCAAAACTTTTGAATATTGCGCATCGGGTTCTATCACCAACTGAATTTGAAGACGCGGGAACGGATGTTGTTAAACACTGTATTTATTGGTGCGCTAAAGAGGCCATGTATAAATTGTATGGAAAACGTGGACTTTCTTTTTCACATCATCTGATCGTATCTCCTTTTGAACTTATGCGAACTGGTGATCTAAAAGGCAAAATTATTGCTAATGGCAAAAGTACAGAGTTGGAGCTAATCTATAGCGTGCAGCCAGATTATGTGCTGGTTCATACTAAGGTATGATTATTGAGTACTAAATAACAATCAGCAAAATCTGATTAACTTTAACTATGAAAAAATTACTGATCGGAATCATGATGGTTGTTGTATTCTCTTTGAATGCTCAAACTGAAATAAAAGATTTTTCTCTTACCAATGTCAAGGATGGTAAGCAAGTATCGCTTAGCAATTATAAATCTTCGACTGGAATCGCAGTTATCTTTACCAGTCATGAGTGCCCGTTCGACAACTATTACAAAGATCGCCTGAAGGAATTGGTGAATACCTATTCAGGAAAAATTCAATTTCTTTTTATCAACTCCAATCAGGAAGCGGAAGAAAATGTAGCCCAGATGGCCATTCATTATAGCGACCTACCAATTCCTTATCTGGCCGACAAAGATCAGAAAGCGATGGATGCATTTGGCGCACGCAAAAGCCCGGAGGTGTTTTTACTTGCAACTGTTAACGGAAAATTTAATATTGTTTACAGTGGCGCCATTGATGACAATCCGCAAGCGGCAACCGATGTAAACCAACACTTTGTAAAAAGCGCGATTGATAAATTGTTAGCTGGCC
>Ga0154020_10001856_pt1 | contig 25861 bp, 19 predicted proteins | sample Klosneuvirus_201_FD_109709 | JGI IMG/M metagenome (GOLD analysis project Ga0154020, IMG submission 109709) | Active sludge microbial communities from wastewater, Klosterneuburg, Austria - Klosneuvirus_20160825_MG | ecosystem: Engineered > WWTP > Aerobic digester > Activated sludge | place...
CAAACCTGCCGCTCCGCTCCTCGGAGTACATCGAGTACGCCTCCGGTGCTCGCGTCACGTTTGCCCCATGAATTTAGGCCTCTTCGCCCTCGCTACGGTCCGATTAGCGGTTCGGCGCTCTAGTCCCCTACGGCTTGGAGCTCTTCGGGCGCTTGTTGCTGGTCGGTCGGCGTGGCGCCGCCTTGGGCCCCGGGGTCTGCAGCGTCGCGTCCTCATCCGCTGAGGCGATCGGACCGCCATAGCCGAGAGTGGTGTCATGCTCGGCGATGATGATCGGGCCGCCGAAGCCGAGGGTCTGATCCTCCTCTGACACCACCACGGGCTCCCCAAAACCTTGGGTCTTGTCTTCGAAGCCACTGGTCTTTTCTTCGAAGCCGGCGGTCTTGTCCTCGAAGTCGCTGCCATCATCATCGACCACCGAGTAGCGGAGCAAATCGTCGCGGAAGAGGTCGCTCACCAGATCCAGCACCCGGCTGGCGGGCTTGGCCACGACGCGCGGCGGTGTCGGGACCGCCAACGCCGACTTGAGCACGTTGCGCAGATCCATCGAGAGGCGCGGCGCCAGGACCCGCCAGATCAGCCCGCTCATCGCCGCCGGCAATCGACCGTGATCTCGCTGCACGAGCCGCTCGACGACCGATCGCAGCTCCGGGTCGAGCTCGGGCGCCAAGTCGACGTGGCCCGAAGGCCCTACCGCGCTCCGCCCCGCCAACATGAAATGCAGCAGCGAACCCACGGCTATCGTCTTGGCCCACTCCACCGGAGCGTCGAGGTCTCGGTTGTGGAAATCTGCGCCCGGCGTCGCGGCCAAGTCCAAGAAGCGCACGTCTCCGCTCCGCAGCACAAAGACGCTGCGGGGAGCCAAGGCGCCGCACACGAAGGGCGCGACGTGCGGCCCGGCGTCGGTGGCCTCGAACAGATCGCTCACCGCGTGGACCGCCTCCAAGGTGACGGCCAACGCCGCGGTCGGCGCCATCGCGCCGCGCCCCACCAGCTCCGCCACGCTCTGACCGGCCGGGAGCTCCAGCACCAGATAGGCGCTGTCTCCGTCCAGGTCCACGTCGACCAGGACCCCAAAGCGCTCGTCGACGCTCTGGAGGATCCGCGCGTCGTCGAGCAAGCGCGCCACCGCCTCCGGACGAGCTCCGCGCCGCAACGCCTTGATGACCCGGTGGCGCTTGGTCTTGGGAGGCTCCTCCACGACCTCGAAGACGTCGAGGTCAGCGCCGCCCGCGAGCCGCTTGAGCACGCGATAGCCGGGGAAGCTCGGTGGCGTCCAGGAGGTCGTCATCGAAGGCGCCAGGGAGAGTATGCCCGTCTGAATCAGGAGTCGATCGCCTGGTCGAACAAGGCAGCATAGGCGGTGAGCAGCGCCCCGTGGAGCTCCCGCACGGCGTACGCAGCGCGCGCGCGGAGCAAGGTCACCTGCTCCACCTGCGCCACGTTCCCGGCAAGCGGATCCGAATACAACGAAGCCAGCTCGAGCTCGTAGACCAAGAGGCCCCGCTGAATCCCGAGGATAAGGTCGTACAGCTGCTCAACCGCGACCACCAACGCTGGCGGCGCCGAGTGCCCATCGGCCACGCTCATCGAGAAGAACAGGACCGCGTCCAGCGTCTTGGCGATCGCCCGCCCGAGCCCGTCGAGGTCACTGGCCTCCTCACCTACGCGAGCGTGCTCGGCGAGGCGCCGGCTGGCGCTCAAGACCAGCTCGGTGAGCTCCGGATCAAGGCCAGCTTGGGAGTTGAGCTCGGTGGTCATGGGGCGGACCAAGAGCAGCCGCTGTGCCAAAGGGTCCGCCACTCAAAGCAGCGCCGGATGTGCCCTAGAAGCGGCGGGGCGTCGGATGGACCGGACGGCTATTCGTCGTCTGCGAACTTCGACAGGTGGGTCTTCGCCATCGCGATGCTCATGCCGAGCGAAGGGATCCACCCGGTGGCCGCGGCCAAGCGCAGCAAGCCCTCTTCCGCCGCCGGGTCACCCTCGCCGCCGCGCATGACGCGGATGGCGTCGGAGAGCCGAACAAAGCCCTCGGTCGAGGCGGGGGGAGCGCTGAGCTTGGCCGCGAAGAAATGGTGCTGCAGATCTGCGCCGCCCGGGCTGGCGAAGCCGGCCGCGCCCAGCGGAGCCAGGGTGGCCTTCACGCCGCCCGCGTCCAGCGCCTTCTTCACGGCGGTCTCCGCGATCTTGGGGATGTCGATCTCCGAGGCCTTCTTGATGATCTCCTCCGGCGTCTTCAAGCCTTCAAAAGGCAGATCGACCTGGACCTCGGGGAGATCGCGCCGCACCAGATCGTAGTGCTCGTTTTTGTAGGCGACCTCGTCGTCTTGTCCCTTCGCCGGGAAGATCGGCCGCTCGACTTCGGCGAGGCGCACCATGGGGCCTTGCACCTTGTCCTCGTAGTAGACGGCGACCTTGGCCAGATCGAAGTCGAAGTGGGTGATCTGGTTGGGGTGGGTCAGATCGGCTCGATCGGCCTTCCCGTCGTGCTTCACCACGTGGTCGGTCAGGGCGTCGAACATCGTGCCGAAGCCCTCGACCTCTACCCGCTTGGTCGTGATGAACTCGACGCCGTTGATGTCCGCCGGGTTGACCTTGGGCTTGGCCTTGTTCGGATCGGGCGCGTGCGCGATCTCCTCGGCGCTCTCGTACTCCCCGGTAGCGATGATCTTCCGCGGATCCACCGGATCGCCGAGGCCCAGGGTCCCGTTCTGCTTGAACGCGCTCTTGAGCGCCGGGGGGAGATCGAAGATATAAGCCTTGAGCTCCGGGATGAAGCCGAACTGATCTAGGGAGCGCCGCGCATAGGTCGCAAAGCGCGGCCCTTCACTGATCTCACCGGAGCGCGCCTCCGCGAACGCCGCCTCGAAGCTGAGGAGCACCGGCTTCATGAGCCCGACGACCTCCATGCCGCTTTGATCGCCGGTGATCTTGTCGCCCTCGACGAAGGCCGAGAGCGCGACGACGGGGAGATCGGCCTCGGTAGACTGCCCAGGCATCGTGGCCATCAGCCGCTCGCCGAGCACGAAAGCGCCCCCCTTCATGGCGCGGGCCCCCACCTCTTCGGCCAGCTCGGCGATGCCGATCTTCTTGGCGATGCCCGCCGGATCGGCGCCGACGTCCTTGTCCCAGCGCCCGCCGACCATGCCCTTCTTGCTGCGGTAACTGCCGGGCTGACGCATCTCCTGGGCGGCGCGGGTGTTGCCGTCCTTGAGCAGGAACGACGGCATCCCTTGCTCGTCGAGGAACACCGGCACGACCATGGTGCAGTTGTCGCCTTTGCCGCGGAGCGCGGACACCCGCTGCACCTCGGCGGCGGCGCCGGGCCGCTCGATGGTGACGTCGAAGGCGTCGATCTTCATGAAGGACTTGAAGGGAGGCGGCAGCTTGGTCACGCCCGTGACCTTGGCCTTCGGGGTGACGATGGGAGAGGGCGGTGCGTCGATCAGACCGGCCTTCGCTTTCTTGAGGTCCGGCGGAGCAAGATGTGCCGGTTTTGTTTGGGATTTGACGGCCTGGTTGAGCTGCTGGCCGAGCGCCTGAAAGGGGTCTGCATTGGCGAGCTTCAGCTTACCGACAACCACAATACGACCGTTCTAACGGGCGGGGCTGAGAAGGGCAATCCTGATCCTACTCGAGGACCCCAGCGTCGAGGACCGTGACCTTGTCGGCTGCCTGCATCAGCTCCCCCGCGAGCCCGTCGGCGAAGGCCGCGACCTCCACGAGTTTCCCCCGACGACGCAGGTGCCGAACCAGCGGCGCGAAGTCGCCGTCGCCAGAGACCAACACGATCCGGGTGTGCTCATCCGCACGTTCGATGGCCTCGATCGCGATGCCCATGTCCCAGTCGGCCTTGCTGGTGCCGTCGGCGAAGCGCTTGGGCTTCTTGATCCGCAGATCCCAGCCCGAGCGCTTGAGCGTCGCGCAGAAGGCGTCGAAGGCCGTGCCTCCGTTGTCCACCACGAAGGCCACCGCCGAGGCCGCGCGGCCGGCTTTCAGCTGATCGAGCAGCATCGCGAAGTTCACCTTGCGGCGGAAGCTGAGCGAGGCCCCGGCCGCCAGGTTGGCCTGGTCGAGCAGGATGAGCATGCGCTCCGCGGCGGGCTCGACCGGCGCCACCGGCGCATGACCCCGGGCCTCGAGGTCGACCACGTGCTTGCGGGTGCGGTGCAGCTCCGCGCGGGCCTCTTCGAGCTCCGTGCGCAGGCGGGATCGCTCCTTGTCCAGGTCCTCGCGCTCGCGCTTGACGGCTTGTTCGGTTCGAGCGACTTGGCGCAGCAGATCTTCGTTCTTCTTCTTCGCCTCTTCGAGCTCTTGCTGGGCCGCGTGCAGGCCCTCGGCGGCACCGGCCAGCTTCTCGAGGCGTCGGACCTTCTGGGCCAGATCTTCGGCGATCGCTCGGGCTTCGCGCTCCGCCGCCTTGGCCGTCTCGGCCTCGCGCTGCTTGGACTCAAGCTCCGCCAGGTTTCCGCGGAGGCGCTTCAGCTCCACGTCCAACTCGTCGCGGGCGGACAGCGCCTGCCGGGCCTCCTGCTCCTTGCCGCCCATCTCGGCGAGCAAGCGGGCGCGCTCCTCCTCGAAGCGATCCACCCGGGTCTGCAGATCGCTGACCTCCGTGGTGGCCTCGGAGAGGCGCTCGGCCTGTGCTTGAATACGCTTGGCCAGCTCCACGTCCTCGAGACGCGCGCCGCTGCCGCTGTCGTTTCGGGTGATGGCCCGGGCGTTCTCGATGTCGGCCACCTCCCGGAAGAACTCGTTGATGATGCGCGCTGCCAGGCGCCGGACCGCCGCCCGGTCATCACGGGAGAGGGCCCAGACGAACTTGGCGCGCTCTCGTTTGAGCGCGATGGCCCGATAGGATCCCACGCGCTCCGGGGCCTCGGCCTCCGGGATCGAAGCGACGATGTGGCGCTCCTTTTGGCAGGCCCGATCCAGCTCCTTCATCGTCTGGTACGCGACGTCATCCGAGGCGAAGAACCAGCCCGTGATGTGTCCGCACAGTCCCTGCTTGGGAACATCAGCGACCCGCGGGAGAACACCGGGAGCCGCATTCTTCTGCACGATCTGCTCAGCGGCCTTGCGCTCGAGCGCGTCGAGCAGCACGATGCCCAGCGAGTGCGCGTCGAAGATCTCTTTAAGGGAGACGAGGGCCTGTTTGAACTCGGCCGACTTGAATTTCGGCGTCGTCAGCGACACGCAGCTCTCACTGTACAATGAACGGCTTCATCGACAAGGCCCGATTGTCGGAGACGGGCCCGAAAAGAACGGCGCTCGTGGTGCTCAACTTTGGTGGCCCCCTGAGTGCTGCCGAGGTCGAGCCCTTCCTCTACGAGCTGTTCGACGACCCCGACGTCATCCAGCTCCGCCCAGCCGCGCTTCGGCGTCAGCTGGCGAGGACGATCAGCCATCGGCGAGCGCCCAAGGTCATCCCACAGTACGAGGCCATCGGCTTCTCGCCGATCGTGCCCACCACCGAGAAGCAGATCGCCGCGCTGGCAGAAGCCCTGGGGCCGAGCGGACCCAAGATCTACCGAGGAATGCGCTACACCGCGCCGACGATCGAGTCGATGGTCAAAGAGATCGCGCGGGACAAGCCCGACCGCCTGGTGGCGCTGTCGCTGTATCCGCACTATTCGGGGAGCACCACGGGCTCGAGCTTCAACGCCTTCTCGAGCGCGATGAAAGACGCCGGGCTGGGGCGCTTGCCCGTGCGATACGTACCCGCGTTCTACGATCACCCCCGCTATCTGGCGGCGCTCCGCGATCGGATCGACAGCGCCATCAAGAAGGTCGCCAACCCCGACCAGGCTCACTTGATCTTCTCCGCCCACGGCCTGCCCTCCTCGTACTACCAAGGCGGGGATCCATACCCCACCCAAGTCCAAGAGACCGTACGCCTGGTCATGCGCGAGCTGCCTTGGAAGGGGAGCTACGGCCTAGCCTTCCAGAGCAAGGTCGGCCCGGTACGCTGGCTCGAGCCCTCGACGGAGCAGGAGATCCATCGCGTGGCGGCGCTGGGGATCAAGGAGGTGATCGTGGTGCCGATCGCCTTCGTCTCTGACCACATCGAGACCTTGTACGAAATCGACGTCACCTTCGCCGAGTTCGCCGCCAGCCACGGGAGCAAGCTGGTGCGGACCGAGGCGCTGAACCTCCACCCGGAGTTCATCGGCTGCTTGGCCGACGTGGTCCGAGGCGCTCTGGCCGACGACACCTACCAGGGGATCGGCGAACACCACTGCGTGCGCTGCTTGCTGCCGCGGCCGCACGAGCATCGGATGCGGAGCCAGTGCCTGGACTGCGGGCACAAGACGCCGGAGTACTTGCTGCGCCTGCCGCCGGTGAAGGAGTCGAAACGCTGAGGCGCGTGCTTGAGTGCGGGCCTCGGTGGCCGTGGTCTTGCTGCGAAGCGCCGCGTTGCGTTGGGTGCCTCGTCCGGTTGAGCGCTTAGACCGGAGCCTCGGCAGGCGCGTGGCGCATCGTGAAGGTGTGCGTCCCCGTTGAGCCTGGGCCGTCGGGTCAGCGGTTGTTGGCCTTGGCGTTGTCTTCGGCCTGCTGACGGCGGAGCTCGGCAGCCGTGTTGTCCGCCGCCAAACGCTCGGCGGCGGCATTTGCGGCGGCCAGATTGTCCTTCTTGATCTGCTCCATCTGCTGTACCCGGTTGCTGGGATCGACCGGGATGCCCGCGTCTGCCAACGCCTCGCGCCTCGCCCTTTCACTCGCCGAATCTGCGCCGCTCTGCGAGCCGCGCGCCGCGCTGAGCGCCGCTCCTGGGTCAATGCCCGCCTTCACCAGCGCGTCTGCCTGCGCCCGTGCTGGATCCTGGTTGGCCATACCCATTCCCTTGTTGCGGGCGATCGAGCGAGCGACCTGGGCCTGCACCTCGGGTGGCTGGTCGGACACCGCGGTGCTGCCCTTCTGCAGCGCCATCGCTTGGGCGAGCACATCCCCGCCCTGCGCGTAGGATCCGGACATGTCCGGCTGCCCTTGCGGCATGCGCAGGAACGAGTCCTGGATCTGGGACAGCTTGCCCTGGAGCGCAGCGAACTCGCTCGGCGGCAGGCACCCCTGGAGGCGCACCATGCTCCGCTGAATCGTCGCCTCGACGTTCGCGACATTGGCCGCTGGACCCGTGCCCAGCGGGATGTTTCCCAGGTTGAGCGTCATCGCCAGATCTTCATCATGATCTGGTCGAAGGTGTCGTCCATCTTCTTCCAGATGTTCATAATGTCGTTTCGCCGCTGCGTGAGGCGGTCGAGCTCCATCGACTTGATTTCCACCGAAGACTGACCGTTCTGGCTCACGCTCTCCATCTGCTGGAGCTGCTGGCCCATCGCTTGGATCTGCGGGCCCGCCTCGCCGAGCGTCTGCTGCAGGCCAGCGACCTCCACGCCGAAGCCCTTTTGGGCGGCGGCTTCAGCGGCTTTGAGCGACTTGGCGTCGAGGCCTTTGACGAACTCGGCCATCGTCTGGCCTTCGCCGAGCTGCTTGCCTCCGGCCTTCTTCATCTCCTCGTTGAAGGCCTCGCGGAAGGCCGGCGTGAGCTCGTGCATGTGCGCCATGCCCAGCGCCTCGCCGTGCTTGAAGTGCTCCTCGACCGCCTTGTTCGCCGCTTCGTGGGCAGCCTTGATCGTCGCTTCGTGCTCCGGACCGGCCGCCTTCTTGAAGTCGTCGAGCTTCTGGCCGGGGGGCAGCTCAGGCCCCTTGTTCTTGGCCATGTGGGCGTTGAAGGCGGCGCGATACGCTCCGTCCTTCCCGCCTTGGAGCGCGCCGAGCCGGGATTGTGCCGCCGTCGCGATCTGCTGGAGACCCTGAAACTGCGAGCCCAGCTGCGCCTGCTGGTTCTTGAAGGCCTGCGGGTTGGCGGCCATGTTCTGGGCCTGCGCCAGCTCGTTGGCCTTCTCGATGATGTCCTGATCGTTGAACATCGTCAGCATCATCATCAGGTACGCGACCTTGTCCTGCACCGAGAGGCAGGGGTCGTTGAGGATCATCGACACAGCCATCGAGCGCTGCGTCGCCCGAATGTCCTGCATCGGGTTCATCATCTGCCCGAGGTTCGGGAAGGGCTGCTGCTGCATCAGCCCCGCCGCGCCTGGAGCGCCGGAGGGGCCCGCGCCGCCGAGCATCAGGTTCTTCTTGTAGCTGTCGAGATCGATCCCGGCCCGGCCGAGATGGGAGAGGGCCATGTTCGAGAACATGCTGGTCATGCCCTCGCGGGACTCCATCATGTCCGCGAGCTGCTTGTTCATCTCCTTGCGCTGGGCGACGACCTCCGGGGAGAGCCCGTAAGTCTTGATGTCCTGCTCCAGGTTCTTATCGGCGTCCTTGAGCTGCGCCTGCTTGTGCAGGTTGTCATGGAAAAAGCTCTCGATCGCGGCCAAGCTGGGCGGCAGGTCACCATCGGGGCCAATGCCAAGCTTCTGGCGAATGGCGGCCATGGCGTTGAGTCCGGTGATCGTGGAGTCAACCTCGATCGTGGACTCGATCGACTTCCGAACTTCCTTGAGCGTCTCAGGGGAGGCGTTCGGATGAGCCTTCTGAAGGCCCTCCATGATCTTGTCGACCTCGGGCCCGCGCACCTTGCCACCATCGGGATCGATGACCGCGGGCTTGATCTTCCCGCTCTTCACGCCGGCGGTGAAGGCCTTGACCTCGGACTTGGTGGCGGCTTGCTCGCGGGTGGTGAGGAGGTGGTTGATCGCGGCGGCCTGGTCGTCGGTGAGCGGCTTGCCGATCTTCTTCTCCATCGCGGAGCAGACCGCGGCATGGAGGAGATCGCGCGTCGGCGCGACGCCGGCGACCTGCTTCATGACCTCGATGGCTTCGGGGTTGTCGCGGCTCCCGCCGAGGATCGCCTGCATGATGGCCCTATCCATCGTGCGCGGTGCGCCGTCGCTGGCGACCAGAATCTTGTTGAGGTCGGCCTCGAGCTGCTTGGCGAGCTTAGCGTCGCCGCCGGCCAGGGTCTCGGCAGTGCTGCCGAGCTGCGCGGCCATGGCCTTGCCGGCGTCTCCGCTGTTGGTGAGGTTCTGCATCCGCGTATTGAGCGCGTTGGCCTTGGTGCCTTCACCAGTGGTGGTGCCGACTTTGTTGAGCGTCTCTTTGGTCGCGGCGGGCTTAGCCCCGATCGGGGCGCCGTTTTGAGCCGTGCTCAGGCCGGCAGGCCGCTTGATGTTGCCCATCCCCACGAGCTTCGAGGCCTTGGGGTTGGTGGTGAGGAGCTGGAGGCCGAGCTCTTGCCGCTCGGAGCCCGACACGTTGCCCGAGCGGTTGCTGCGGAGGAACTGCTGGAGGATCGCGACCTGATCTTCGGTCAGCTTGGTGGGATCGAGGCCGGCGCCGCGGATGGCCTGGCCGACCGCGTGGTCCTTGGACGCCATCGGGCCGCCCAGCGTGAAGGTGTTGTTGATCTTGTTGTCGGCGTTTTGGCTGATGAGCTTGCTCAGGTCGCCCTTGGGCAGCGCCACCCCGGGCCCGCTCGGCAGGTCGCCGAGCTTGAGCGAGTCCACCAGGTCCCGCTGCATCGCGGCCTTGAGGTGTTTGATCGCCTCTTCGATCGCGGAGTCGCTCGGGGTCTTCTGGGTGAAGGCCGCCAAGATGCCGTCGGCCGTGCCGCGGGCGCTGGATCCGAGCTGGTCGAGCTTGAGGTCACTCGGCAGGCCCGCTTCTTTGAAGACGACCTCGCGGAGCGCGCCCTCCGCCACCTTGGCGGGGTCGTTCTTGGGGATCTTGCCCCCGCCGGTCTGCCCAATCTTGGCTTGGTCGATATTGGCCATCTTGTTCTCTTGCTCCCGCGGTAGCGATCCGCTCCGGACACTCTACCCCTACACGATACGACGTCTCGTTGCTTTTTCGGCCGCCGTTGTCCTTCGTTGCGGAAAAAGTAGGATCCAAACCCACCTAGGTGATTACGAGAGCACATTCGGCTGTTTACCCTGAATGAGCCATCTACTCCACAGGCTTCGAAACGTGCTATGATGAGGGTCCGTGTACGTCCGGCTTCAGAAGGAGTTCGATCGCTTAGCGCAGGCCAAGGGAGCCTCGAGCGTCGATGATGCCCCCGCCGTCCGCACCGATCCGGTCGACGTTCAGAGCCTCCCGCTGCTCGCGCCGATGGCGGTCGGCCTCGTCCTCTCGGTCTCCAGCGAGCCATCCAGCGTCTCCTCCTCTTCCTCGCTCCTGTCCCTGCAGATCAAGACCGCCAAGAGCGAGAAGGCCCAAAAGGGCCAGAAGCTGAGGAAGCCGAAGGGCGCCCGCCGCTCCCCCAAGGTTCGGGTCAACCGCTCAAAGAAGGCCTCGGTTCAGTCAGGGGTCGGCACTCGGGCGATGCGCAGCTTCATGTCGGCCGGCGGAGGCCAGCCCGCAGGAGAAGAGGGCCACCCTCAAGTGGTGCTGGACGTCGCCGATGAGCTCGGCTTCTCCAGCCCGCCGAGCTTCCTGGAGCCCGAGCGGTTCTTGAATCCGAACCCGACGTTCACTGTCGAGCCCACCAACCGCGACTTCGAGGCGCCGCACTTCTTCGTGGCCGCCGACTTCAACTTCGGCCCCGGTGAGGACGAGGAGGGCCGCCGAAAGCGCTGGGAGCCGCTCCGCCTGAGCCGCGAGGCCCACGACGGAAAGCCCACCGCCAGGGCGCGGCTCAAGCCCGAGGCCAAGGTCGTCGATCGGCAGGCCCTGGACGAACGCCGCGCCAAAGACCTGTCCGATCTCCAGCACTCGACCATCGATCCAAAGCGCCTCCAGCGGCTCGAGACCGCCGTGTTTGGCAACGTGGAGCGCTACGCCCTCGCGCAAGGCATCGACGCGCTGACCGACAAAGACGGGATGACCGTGCTGAACCGCTCCCGCCTCGAGATCGAGCTCAGATAGGCTCGCGCCGCACCCGCACGACCTGGACCTGCAGCACGGGGCGGCTACCGACCCGGCGCCGCAGCCGCTGACGCAAGGCCGCTTGCACCCGCTGCTCGAGCTCGAGCTCCGTGCCCGAGGCCGCTTCAAAGACCGCCCGCACCAGCTCGGCCTCCAGCGCCGCGCCCTCGGGCACGCCGGTCAAGGTGATGCGCGGTGCCCCGACCAAGAGGCCGCTGGCGGCGTCGATGGCCAGGGCGCAGCTGACCTGGCCGTAGAGACCAACGCGCCGGCGCGCCTCCACGTCCTCCCAGGCGATCGGCCGCTCTGCTCCGGAGTCGATGGCCCGCTTCCCCACGCTCTCCCCGGGTCCGCGGCGCACCGCCTGGGCCTCGAGGATCACGCTGTCGCCGTTCTCGAGCACCGAGGCCCCGGGCACGCCCAGGCTGAGCGCGCAGCGGGCATGGGCCTCCAGCATGGCGCGGTCGCCGTGGATCGGGACGAAGTGGCGGGGGCGCAGCAGGCGGATCAGATCGGCCTGCTCTTCGTGATGGGCGTGACCCGAGCAGTGGACGGGCCGCATGCCGTCTTGAATGACCTGGGCGCCGGTGCGGGTGATCGCGTTGACGATCTTGCGCACCGCCCGCTCGTTGCCGGGGATGGTCGTGGAGCTGAGCACTACCTTGTCGCCGGGCTCGAGCGGAACGCTCTCCCCATTGGCCACGCGGGCCAGGGCAGCCCGCGGCTCTCCTTGGGTGCCGGTCACCGCCAAGATGAAGCGGGTCTTGGGCTCGAACTTGAGCTTCGACTCGTCGCCGACCGGCGTCGCGTCGATGCCGAAGCGCCCTAGGCGATGGCCGATCCGCAGCGCACGATCGAGGGCGGTTCCCGCGAGCAGCAGCTTGCGTCCGCTCTTCTTGGCCGCGCGGGCCAGGCCCTCCAGGCGGTGAAAATGGGAGGCGAAGCAGGCCACCACCAGCCGCCCCTCGGCCTCGACGGCGATCTTCTCGAGCTCGCTGGCGACCGCGCTCTCGGAGCGAGTGCGTCCGCCGCGCTCGGCGTTGGTGGAGTCGGAGAGGAGGAGATCGATGCCTTGGTCGCCGACCTCCTTGAGCCGCGCGACGTCGGTGGTGAGGCCGTCCATCGGGGTGGGATCGAGCTTGAAGTCCCCGCTGTGAAGGATGCGGCCGGCGCGGGTCTCGATGAGGAGCGCGGCCGCATCGGGGATGGAGTGGGTCACGCGGATCAGCTCCACGCGGAACGGCCCCACCTGGAATGGCGCGCCATAAGCCACGACCTCTAGGTGATCGTGCGGCATGCCGCGGGCTTCGAAGCGGGCCCGGGCCAAGGCGATCGGCAGCGGGAGGCCATAGATCTTGGCGTCGAGCTCGAGGAAGAGATCCGGCAGCGCGCCGATGTGGTCCTCGTGTCCGTGGGTGAGGACGACGCCCGCGAGCCGGCGGCCGTCCTTGGACAGCGGGCTGAAGTCCGGGATGACGCGATCGACCCCCGGGGCCTCGTCGACCCCCAGAAACACCCCGCAGTCGATCAGGAGCGCGTCCTTGCCGTCGAGGAGGAGCGTGGAGTTCATCCCGACCTGTCCGCAGCCTCCCAGCGGGAGGACGGTGACGGAGGGGGTCGTGGGGGCCTCGATCGCCGCGGTCACTGTGGCCCTTCGGCCAGGCGCCTACGGAGCCACTCCATGAAGCGCGGGATGCCGTCTTTGACCGGCGTGCTCGGGTCATAGGCGAGCTCGGCCTGCGCCCGCGAGATGTCGGCGAAGGTCCGGGGGACGTCGCCGGGCTGATCGGGTTTGCGGTCGATGATCGCCTTCTTTCCGGCGGCTCTTTCCAGGTGCTCGACCAGCTCCGAGAGGCTGGTGGTGGCTGAACAACCGAGGTTGTAGATGCGGTAGCCGTCGACCCGTGAGGCCCGATCGATGGAGGCCACGACGCCGCTGACGCAGTCGTCGATGTACGTGTAGTCGCGGCTCGTGGAGCCATCGCCGTAGACCGTGATCGGCTTTCCCTCCAAGATTTTGCGGGCGAAGAGGTGGATCGCCATCTCGGGCCGCTGGCGCGGGCCGTAGACGGTGAAGAAGCGGAGGCCGATGAACCGGGTGCCGAAGAGGTGGTGGTAGGTGAAGCCGAAGAGCTCGCCGGCCTTCTTGGTCGCGGCGTAGGGGCTGACCGGATCGTCGACGCGATCCTCCTCCGAGAAGGGCACCTTCTGCCGCGCGCCATAGACCGATGAGCTCGAGGCGAAGACGAAGGGCCGGACCTCATGGCGCCGGGCCAGCTCGAGGAGGTTCATCGTGCCCTCGAGGTTCACCGACTGATAGATCATCGGCTGCTCGATCGACGGCCGTACGCCGGCCCAGGCCGCCAGGTGGCAGATCGCGTCGGGGCGCTGGGCGGGATCGGAGAACACGGCCTCGAGCTCGGCCTTGTTCGAGACGATGTCGGCTCGGAGCAGCCGAAACCGCCCCGGAGGCGCTTTGGCCTGAACATCTCGGAGGTTCAGCTCTTTGATGGCCGGGTCGTAGAAGCGGTTGAAGTTGTCGACGCCGATGACCTCATCCCCCCGGGCAAGGAGGCGGTCGGCGACGCTCGAGCCGATGAAACCGGCGGCGCCCGTCAGGAGGACTCTCACGGAGAAGAGCATACAGATCGGGGGCTTTCTTGACAGCCCGACCGGCTCGGGCGAGACCCAAGGCATGCCCTTGTGCTCTGGACTTGGCGGCGTGCGCCTCGCGTCTCTCGCCCTGATCCTGAGCCTCGGAGCCAGCTCCCAGGCCCACGCCGCCGGCAATGACTTCCGGTTGAACGCGCGCGGCGCCGACGGCAACGGCATCCTCTTCACCGGCACTACGCCCAACGCCGACGCCTGGCGCCGTCTGACGACCGAGCTGGCCTACGTGGTGTCCCCCCGCTTGGCCTCCCCGGCCGAGACGCTTGGGCACGCCGGCTTTCAGGTCGGGATGCTGTGGAGTGGCTCCCTGGTCTCCGCCGGCGAGTCCTATTGGGGCGTGACCGAACGGGCCCAGCTCCCGAACGGCAAGGCGAGCTCCCTCCTCAGCACCTTGCAGCTCGACGTCCGCAAAGGCCTCCCCTTCTCCTTCGAGCTCGGCGCCAGCGTGTCGTGGCTGGTGGAGAGCAGCCTCGTCTCTCCCGGGCTCGAGCTGCGCTGGACCTTCCAGGAGGGCTACGCTCTGGCCCCCGACGTCGGCATCCGCGCAGGAGTCACCCATATGGTCGGCAACCGCGATCTCTCCATGACGGTGGTGGGCATCGACGGGGTCATCTCCAAGGGCTTTGGCCTCGGCGGCTTCATGCACCTCGCCCCGTACTTGTCCTGGTCGGTGATGATGGTCTCGGCCTCCTCCCGCGTCGTGGACCCCACGCCCACCGAGGAGAAGGACTTCGGCGACAACTTCGTGTTCCCGGAGCTGAAGGCCGGCGACAACGTGCACCACAAGCTCACGCTGGGCGCCCGCGCCTTGTTCTACGTCCTGAACCTCTCATTTCAGGGCGAGTTCGAGATGCTGGAGAAGACGGCGACCAGCACCAAGTTCTTCGGCTCGGTCGCGACGGTGACGGTCAAGCTCGGCACCGAGTTCTAGTCCGCCTCGCTCCCGGACCGCGGGCGCCTCGCGCTCGAGACGGGCCCAGTATCCAGACCGCGCATGTGCGGCCCATGTGCAGCCGCCTGGCGCACACTCAAAAAGCCCGCCGCCTCGTTGAGCGCGCGACGGCACGTGGTTCGCACAGGGCCCGCGCGTCTCGATTCGAGACGGAAAGCCAGAGAGAGAAAATGATCAAGGCCGTCATCGTCGGAATCAACGAGTACTCATACTATCCCGGGCAGAACCTGTCGGGCTGCGTGAACGACGCGGAGGACGTCATCAACTACCTCACGGGCTCGCGCTCAGTCGCCCCGGGAGACATCGTGCCTCTGTACGACCAACGAGCGACCAAGGCGGCCATCACGAGCGCGCTTCGGGACATGGTCGCGACCAGCACGCCGGGTGACCACCTCCTGTTTCACTTCAGTGGGCACGGGACGCAGGTCGCCGCCCAAGGTGTCGACGAGGCGGATGGGCTAGACGAAGTGCTGTGCCCGACCGATTTCAACTTCGACGACCGCAGCTCCGCCATCACCGATGACGAGCTCGCCGCTGTCCTCTCGTCTGTTCCCGTCGGCGTCGCGCTGACGGTCCTGGTCGACGCTTGCCACTCGGGCGACATCAGCCGGCAATTCGCCGCCCGCCCGACGGATCGGCCGCGCTGCCTGCGCCCACCGAGGGATGTCGCGCGGGGGTTGGAGGCGCGCCGGGCCAGGAAGAAGCGCCGGTCCCTGGAGCGGGTCCGGGGCGCAACTATCTCGGCTTGCGCGAGCTCCGAGACCGCGATCGACACGTCCTTCGGGGGCAAGGCAAACGGCGCGTTTACGTACTATTGGTTGAAGGCTGTCGCGGCCACACCCGAGGCAAGCCTCCAGCAGCTGGTTCAGAGCACCGGCGGCAGCCTGGCGGGCTACTCGATGCACCCCGAGCTTGCGGGACCTGTTGAGTTGCAGGCCTCGCAGCTGTTGTGCTCACCCGCACCGCTGCTGCGTGCCTTGGGCGTTGAAGGAGCAGCTCGTTCGCTCGTCCTGTTCGACCAGACGTGGTCGTCCTCGGTCTTCGGCCTGGGTATCTCCTTTGAGCTCCGTATCGTTCGGGCGGACGGAGGCTTCACCTTCATGCTGACGCCGTCCGTCGCCGGCTTCAGGACGACGCTTCCGGTCAAGGTCGGGGGGGATGTCTCGATTCCTCTGTCCGTGCCGATCGTCGGTCAGCTCGTGGTCGACATTGAGCGGTGGGCGCTCAGCGGCAGCATGCTGAGCTTCGATCTGAAGATCCGGGTCGTGCCGGCGATCGCCTTCTTTCCGTCGATCACCATCGTGACTCAGCACGTCGATCTGCCGCTCCAATCGAGCGACCGCGCGCTGGCGCCGGCCCCCCAGTCGGCCGCCGAGCTCTATGCGATGATCCAGCTCCTGGGCGGAGCTGGCTCGAAGGACCCGCGCTACAGCGGCCCAAACCTCCGGGAGATCACCAGCGCTGACAACACCCCGTTCGTCGCCGCGCAGGGCAGCTTTGGGTGGGGCCCGAACTGGCGAGAAGACCGACCGATCATGGTGGGCTCCCTCCCGCACAACCAGATTCGCAATGGCGAGCCGGTGCTCTTCGGCCAGCAAGGAGCGGGAAACGTGTACTTCGTTCGCTGGCTCAACGACGATCCGACCGACGGCAGCTTCATCGCGCACATCGGCAACAACTTCTTCGGAGGCTGGGGCTCGATCTCGTATCAGGTCATGGCGACCTACGGGAACGTCGATATCGTGTTGAGGTCAATGGAGCAGCGCGACGCTCACCAGCCCCTCGCACTACCGCCCAGTGCTCCTGCGAAGCTCGCGCCTCGCAGCGCGGAAGCGGCGGAGCAGAACGGGAGCACCAGCCGATCGATGCTGGAGGCGTTCCCCGCGGGAGCACGGAGCCCCTCGTAAGCTCAGCGTCGTTCTACGGCGCTGCTGGGGCGCCTGCCCCCACAGATCTACTCTCCCTCCCCGGCTGATCGCTCCCTTGCGGGCGTAGATTTTGACGTGAAGTCCATCGCGCTGGCGCTCGGGCTTATCGCCCTGACGCTCGGCTGTGACGCTCCTCCGCGCAGCCGGGGGTCTGTCGGTGCCTCCGACCGCGGCCGCGCTGACGAAGGTCTCGGCGATGATGGCGGGGCTCTGGGAATGGACGCCGCGGAGCTGCCAGATGGGACCTCCGTCGACGCCGCGAGCTTCGACGCGGGGCTCGGCGCGGAGGACGCGACGCCGCTGATGGACGCCGAGCTGCGCTTTGACGCAATGCCCGCCCGAGATGCCTCGGCCTCGACCGACGCAGCGCCAGCGCCGGACCGAGCCCAACCGAGCGACTCCGGCGCGATGCCCCTGGACGCCGGCGACGCGCTGGACGGCTCGGGTCCGATCAATCTCGACGCGGGCCCGCCACCCGACGCCGGCTTCAATCCGGATGCAGGCCCGCCGCGTGACGCCGGCGCCAACCCCGTGCCGGTCTGCGATACCGCTTGGTGGTGGTACTTCGATCCGGCCGCGACCGAGGTGCGGGTGACGGGGACGATGAGCACTCCGCCGTGGCACGATCAAAACCTGCCGCTCCTCAGCTTCGGCGAGGGGCTCTTCGGAGCGCCGGCCGACCGCTTCCCGCCAGGCCAGCACCGCTACAAGCTGATCGTGGACGGCGATCCGCTCTGGCGCACCGACCCCTGGAACCCGCTGCGCGAGAGCGACGGGGTCGGCGGGGAGAACAACCTCGTTGGCCTGTGGCACAGCTTCGTCTTTCGGCCCCCAGCGGCCGCGGCCGAGGTGCGGGTGGCGGGGTCCTTCACTACGCCGCCGTGGGACGTCTCGCAGGCGCCTTCGCTCACCGCGGCGGCCCTCGGTAGCGCCTGGACCGTGGTGTCCCTCGCGCTCCCGGCCGGGCGCCACAGCTACAAGTTCGTCAGCCGGAGCAGCAGCGGCGGCGCGTGGACTTGGCGCGAGGACCCCTATAACCCTGAGCACGAACCCGACGGCGTGGGCGGCTTCAACAGCGTGCTCCACGTCTGCAGCAGCTCACCCTAGGTCCGAGGTTTCTTGCCTATTCCGCTGAGGCATTTTCGCGTCAGCTCGCTCGACGCGTAGCCGGTGCGTATCCGTCGATACGTGAGGCGGAGCGGCCCGTTAGGCCACCGAAGGTGTCGAGCGAGATCACACGAAAGGGCCAGCGAAATAGGTACGGAACTTCGGACCCAGGGGGCTAGGGGCTGTTCTTGCTCGGCGGAGGGGGCGCTGACTTCTTGGCCGGCGTCACGTCGATCTCGTTGTCGCCCTTGAACGCGCGCTTGAAGTTGCGGACCGAGCGGCCGAGCGCGTCGCCGAGCTGGGGGAGCTTGGGGGCGCCGAAGATCAACACGATCACGAAGACAATGATCAGGATCTCCTGAAACGAGAGCACGAACATCAGCCTAGCACGCGGGATCGGGGAAAGCGACGGCGCCGCCGTCAGCCCTTCTTCTTCGAACGAAACTCCACCCGGAAGCTGAAGCGCTCGAGATCCTTGGGGACGTCCGGGAACACCACCATGAAGCTCCGAGTTTCACCCTCTTTCAGGCCGGCCTTGGTGGTCAAATTGGACAGGGCCGAGTCGAGGTCCGCCGGGCCTCCGATCATCGACAACACGTCCGGCGTCAGCTCGGAGCCGACCGGAGCGTCGCGCTCCACCACGACCTTGCTGTCGTCCATCATCAGGGCCACGACCTCGAGCTCCGCGGTCAGGTCGGGCCCGTGATTCTTGGCCTGACCTCGCACGATGAGCAGCGGCCGTCCCTCGCGCCCGGGGTAGACCGTCACATGCGCCCGCGTGGTCCGAATCTGCGGCAGCGCCCCCTGCGTGACCGAGGGCCGCGCCAGCCCGAGGAGGTTGAGCGGGCTGCCGACCCGGCCCCCGGAGTCCTCCAAGGATACGTAGACCGCAAAGATCGAGACCACGGCGAGAACCGCGAGGAGAGACAAGGTCCGCGCGGGCGAGCCCTGAGACTTCTTCTCCGGCTTCGTCTCGATCGCCACCTCGGCCACCACATCCGGCGCGATCCTGGTGAGCACCTCGTTGTGCGCCGCCAGTCGGCCGGCCGGAGCGGTCCCGGCGTGGCCGAGCAGACCCTTCTTCAGCTCGATACGTGCGATGTCGTCGCCGGGCGCGACGCTGGTGGAGTGGTGGTAGCCGGGGCCCATCTCGGGCTCGGTCGACTCGATGGTCCCCGGGTTGGTGAGAGGGCCGGGCTCGGGGACGGCGAAGGGATCCCCCGGCGGACCGACGAAGGTGTTGTTCAGCGCGTCGAGCAGGGAGCTCGAATCGAAGGCCCGCATGGAGGCGTCCATCGGCGCGGGCGGGAAGGAGGTCAGCGCATCGGGAGGCAACGACTGCCGCGGAGGCGGCGGAGGCAGCGAGGCGCGCTCGGTGCTGAGCTCACCGAACTCGTTGAGGCGCGAAGGCGGAAGCGACGGCATCTTCGACGGCAGCGGCGGCGGCGGGGGCGCCCTGGGCGGCGCGTAGGTCGCCGGCGGCAAAGGCGGTGGCCCAGCCAGCGCACCGCCAAATCCGGAGGGCATCGGGGGAGGTCCAGGATTCGCGAGCGGGGGCCCACCCAAGGTGAGCTTGGGACCCGGCGCAGTGTCGAGGCCAAACTCGGCGCCGAGGGCGTTCCTGCCCCGGGGAGGCGCACTCAAAGGACTCAGCGCGGCGGTGATGCCGCTCGGATGCTCGAAGCTGGGGAGCTCTCCGGAGCTCGGTGGAGGCGCGGCTGGGGGCAACCAGGAGCCACTCGGGGGCGGCGGAGGCTGACCCCGGGCGCTGAGGCGACCCTCGGGAGGCTTCGGCAGGGAGCGCGGCGGCGAAGCATCGAAGCCGATGTAGCTCTCACGGCCCTTATGGGGAGGCGGCGGCGGGCTCTGAGGCGGGCCCTGCACCAGGCCGCCCATGGTCAGATCCTCCGCAAAACCCCCAGCGCCGGGCGGGCGGGCAGACTCGACGCGGCCGCCTTCATCCCAGGAAGCGGGAGGCACCGTGGAGGTCTCGCCCTGCCCTTTGTGGGCTACGAAGACGTGGGCACACTTCGAGCAGCGAACCTTCGCGCCGCGGGGCCCGATCTTCTCGTCCGCAAGACGAAACTTCGTCTTACACTGCTCGCATTGGACGATCATCGAGTCAGCGGGGGAGCATAGGGTCCCTGTTCCCGCGCCGCAAGAACGTGCCCTTGCAGGTGCAGGAGCCGGTTTTGCCGCACCGCGTAAAGGTGGCTTGACTCCCTGGGCCCCCCGTGAACATTCGGAGAAAGGATGACGGTGGAAGAGCCTGCACCGAAAGCGCCCGAAGACGCCGCGCCGGCCCCGGAGGCCGAGAAGAAAGCGGCGCGGATGATCAAGCGCTACTCCAATCGGAAGCTCTACGACACCGAGAGCAGCAAGTACGTCACGCTCGAAGAGATCGCCCACATGATCAAGGCGGGCGAAGAGATCGTCATCATCGATAACAAGACCAAGGATGACCTGACGGCGGTGACGCTGACCCAGATCATCTACGAGGAGGAGAAGCGCAAAAGCCGCATGCCCCTCGACATGCTGAAGAAGCTGATCACCTCGAGCGGAGACGCCTTCCAGGATTTCCTCGAGAAGTCGGTCAAGCAGCCGGTCGCCGACATCCGCGATCAAGCCAAGCACGGCGTGAGCGACCTCAAGCAATCCGCCCTGCAGCTGCGCGAGGTCGCCACCACCAAGGTGACGGAGTTGACCGAGTCCGCCCGCCGCGTCTTTCAACGAGGTGAGGCCGATCTCGAGAAGAAGGTCGAGGAGGCGCTGCGCGGCTACGAGCAGTCCTTCGCAGACCTCAAGACCCGGATCGAAGGGCAAGCCGAGAAGAGCGAGCAGGACGGGGCGCGCATGGTGGGCCACCTCGTGGAGCGGCTCGAGGGACGCATCGCCGAGCTCTCCACGATGCTCGCCGACCTGCGCAAGAAGGCCGAGTCCGAGGCCCAAAATGCCCCTGAAAATAAGGACGATCCCACCGTCTCGAGCTGAGCGAAGGCCCTTCGCCCATGGCTGAAGCCGGCCTCATCTCCTCCGTCATCGAGTTCTTCGAAGAATCGCCGGCCATCGTGGGCGTGGCGATGGGCCCTGAGTTCACGATCCGCTTCATCAATCGGCCGCTGCGCGTGGCGATCGGCGAGCGCCGGCCCATCTTGGGTCGCCCGATCCGGGAGGCGCTCCCCGAGCTGGCGCCGCAGGGGCTGATCGCCATCGCCGAGCGCGTGTACGAGACCGGCGAGAGCTTCACCTCCGCGGCGCTGCCCATCGTGATCGACGTCGACGGCGATGGCACGATGGTCGATCGGCACTTCAGCTTCACCGTGCAGGCGATCAAAGCGGAAGGCGGGGCCTCGGTTGGACTCTTCTTCCACGGGATCGATGTCTCCGCCGAGGTCACCGCGCGACGCGAGATGGAGGCTACTCGTACCCGCTACCTCGAGCTGGTCGACTCCATGAACGCCATCGTGTGGGAAGGCGACGTCAGCTCCGGCCAGCATACCTTCGTGTCGCGCCGGGCCGAAGGGCTGCTCGGCTACCCCCAGTCGGCCTGGACCAGCTTCGACTTCCAGGTGGGCATCATTCACCAGGGCGATCGGGAGCGCGTGCTGGAAGAAGGTGCGCGAGCCGCCGCCGGCGGAAGCGATGGCTTCGAGGTGGAGTATCGAGCGATCGCCGCGAACGGCAATGAGCTGTGGCTCCACAACTCGGTGCGCTTTGTCCGCGGCCCAGACGGTCTCCCCTCAGCCCTTCGCGGTGTCATCGTGGACATCACGCCCCTCAAGCGCGCCGAGGTGGATCGCGAGCGCGCCAAGCAGCAGCTGGCCGACATGCGCCGCTTCGAGAGCCTCGGCCTCTTGGCCGGCGGCATCGCGCATGACTTCAACAACCTCCTGACCGCGATGCTCGGCAACGCGTCGCTGGCCGAGCGACACATCGAGCCTCAGCATCCGGCGCGCGCCGCGATCGACGACGTGATCGAGAGCGCGAAGAAGGCCGCCGAGCTCACGGGCCAACTGCTGGCCTATGCTGGGCGCGGCCGCTTCCACACCAAGCGCCTCGACCTCTCGAATCACGTGCGGGAGATGCAGGCCTTGCTTTTGGCCACCGTGCCCAAGCCGGCGATCCTGACGGTCGATCTCGAGGCGGAGCTGCCGCCCATCAAAGGGGACGTCTCCACCTTGCAGCAGATCTTGCTCAGCTTGGTGATCAACGCCGGACAGGCGATCCAGCCGAGCTCCGGCCGAGTGTGGGTCAAGACCGGTACCCGCGAACTCAGCTCGGCGCTGATCCGCACCTTGGTGAAGATCGAGGAACCTCCCCCGGGGCGTTACGTCTACCTCGAGGTGGGCGATGACGGCCCGGGCATCCCCAGCGAGATCGTCGGTCAGATCTTCGATCCCTTCCTGGCGACCAACGCGCTGGGTAAGCGCCGCGGCCTGGCCACGGTGCTGGAGCTGGCCAACCAACATGGAGGCGCGGTGGAGATCGAGCGTGAGCGCGCGTCGGGCGCTTGCGTGCGGGTCTATTTCCCTGAGGCCGGGATGCCTTCCAGCCCCGGCACTGAGCTGGACGCCCACTCCATTCGCGGCGCCGGCATCGTGCTCATCATCGACGACGAGGTCTGGGTGCGGGGCACCACTCGCCGCATGCTCGAACACCTCGGCTATTCGGTGCTCGAGGCTCCTGATGGCCCGTCGGGGCTCGCGCTCTTCAACCGCTCGCCCGAGGTGGTGGTGGTGATGTTGGATCTTACGATGCCGGATATGCCGGGACACGAGGTGTTCAAGCGACTCCGAGCGATCTCACCGGCGATGCCGATCGTGATCTCCAGCGGCTTCTCGGAGTCGGAGCTGGACTGGGTGGCGGCCGAGGGGCCCACGGTGATCTTCCTCGAGAAGCCCTATACTTTGGAGCGCCTCGGGCAGAGCCTGGCCAAAGTGCGTGCCGCCGCGCTCTGAAGCATTCAGAAGCTGCGCGTGCTGCTGCTGATCCGCAGCCGATCGATCGCTCCACCACGAAAGGGCGAGCTGAGGTTGCTGTTGGACCCGGCCGGCGAGTTTTGGCTGGAAGCGCCGAGGATCCAGGGGTTCTGGTTGCCGCTCAGGCCGTCGGTGCTCTGACCCCCGCAGGAGATGTCGCTGTTGCAGTTGGCCCCATCGAGCCCGATGCGGCCGACCCGCTCGCCTCGGACACCGTCGACATAGAGATCGAGACCACCGGGTCCGAAGTTGATGCCGACGTAGGACCAGACGTTGGGCGTCAAGGTGCCAGCAGAGCAACGATAGTGCGCGTTGCCGTCGGCACCTTCGAACTTCAGCACCACCACACCGTCGCAGTTGAGCCATAGCGCCAGCGAGCCGGCGACGTTGCCGCTCGAGTCTTTGGCCAGCACCGCCAAGGGCCGATTGGGAGGGTTGATCGGCCGGCGCAGGTACAGATCGATCGAGCCCAGCGGGAGCTGAAACGCGGGCGCGTGGGGGATCTGACCGTGACCGACGACGCTCCCGGAAGTGGAGAAGCTGAGCGCGCTGCCGCAGCCAGCGATGGCTGGCCCGGCGACGAAGCTGCTGCCCGAGCCCAGCAACGCACCGTCGTTTCCGCGGCCGCTGGTGTCGCTGAGGTTGTTCTCGAAGTCGTATTGGGCGGCCGTGGAAGGATCGGCCGGGAGCTGGCAGATGCTGGCCCCACCGTCGAGGGCGCCGAGATCGCTGGGCTCGGCGTCCGCGAAGCCCGCGTCGAGCGGCGGGAGATCCGAGATCTCGACGTCGCCGAGGAGACCGCTGTCCGCCGCTTCCGCGTCCATCGCCTCGCCGGTGTCTGGCAGGCCGGCGTCCATCGCCTCGCCCGTGTCTGGCGCACCGGCATCCGCCGCCTCGCTGGTGTCTTCCGGCCCCGCGTCGGGCGATCCTGCGTCCGCCGAGCCGAGATCCACCGGCCCAGCGTCCGCCCCGGTCGCGGATCGCAGGCTAAGGCTGTGGCGGTTACAGCCGTCGGGAGTGTTCATCACATCGGCCTGCGCCTCGGCCAAGAGCGCGCCCCGCCCTCCGGGTTCGGCGTACGCGCGGGTGCTGATCCGCATCGTGAAGGTCGAGCTGGGGGCTCCGTCGACCGTCACCGCCAGCGACGTCGCCCCATCGGCGAGCTGACCGGCGAGGTCGAAGCTCTTCTCATAGTGCGCGCCGTCGATCACCAACTCGACGGTGAGCGACCGGGTCGCGCTCCCTTCGGCCCCGGCCGCGATGTCGAGCTGAAAGCCCGCCGGCTCAGACTTGCAGGCCTCGCGCGAACAGGCGCTCATCGCCGTGAGCGACAGCGCCAGCAGCAGGAGCCGCCTCAAAACCGCCTCCAATCCGAGGTGTGCGTCGCTCCGAGCTCTCCGGCGGGGAGGAAGCCGCCGCCCGAGGTGGAGGCCACGACAACGACCGTGGCCACTGCCGCCGCGCCGACCGCGATCGCCGACCAAAACCACCACCGCCCGGTGAGCGCATCGTCTTCGGCCAGCGCTGGGGCGAGGACCGCAGGGGCCGGGGTCGCGTCGATCGCCGGGGTGGCGGGGATGCTGTGTAGCTCGACCACCACCGTCTGCCCGCTGATCACCTTGGTCTCGGTGCGCTGCGGCTCATAGCCCGGCAGCTCGGTCTCGATGGTGTGCAGCCCAGGACTGAGCGGGATCGGCTCCTGCGGCAGCGTGCCCACGGGGCGACCATCCACTCGGATCGCCGTGCCCTCGCGGGCCCCGGTGAGCTGTAGAAAGCCGAGCTCCTTTTGCAGGTCTTCGATGCGCTCGCGGACGCCGCGCTCCAGCTTGGACCCAGGCTCCGGAGCGGCCTCGGCCAAGAAGCGCCGAAACAGCGCCAAGGCCTGGGTGGTGTGCCCCAGCGCCCGCTCGGCCTCCGCCAAATTGATCAGGATTTTTGGGCTCGGGTAGGCCTCGTAGGCTTGCTCATAGGATCGCAGCGCCTGCTCGGGGTGCTCGGCCCCCATCTGACGGTTGCCGTCATCGATCAGCGCCCCGGCGCGCTTCTTGGCCTCCTCTTCGGTCTCCGCCTGGGCGGAGCGGGAGACGAAGAGGCTCAGCAGCAGCAATGGGCAGAGGCGCGGTGGGATCATAGGTCGCTGCTCTCGATGAGCAGGCTATCGCGGCTGGAGCGCGGCTGGGGTGCAGCTTTGGGAGAAGGATCGGTGTGCGGAGCGACGCGACCAGCCGAGGCCCGCGCCGGAGCCCTGGCCGCGGGCGGAGCCCTCTTGGCGGCCGGAGCGGGCGCGGCGGGCACCGCGTCCACGGGGGCGGAGGAACGCTTGAGGGCGGCGGGCGCGGCGACCTCCGGAGTTGGCGGTGCCACCTCCGGAGTTGGCGGTGCCACCTCTGGAATTGGCGGTGCCACCTCCGCTCGAGGCGGTATCCCGGCGGGGCGCTGGGTCGGCTCGACCACCGCCACTGGTGGCGCCGACGGCCGCGGGGATCCTCCCAACGACAGGAGCGCGATCGCCAAGGCGATCAACCCCGCGGCGACGACCAAGCTCCCTTTGCCAGGGCGCCACCCGATGGCGCGCGCGATCGAGGCGTCCCCGACCGACGTATCTTGGAGATCGCGACGGGCGCGGTCGACCGGCTGGGACTGGCGCGGGAGGATCATCGGCGCAGGCTCTGGCTCTGCGTCGGCCGACTCGGGGGAGACCGGGCCAGGCTCAACGACCTCGATGACACCCACGAAGTTCTCGTCCTGCTCGGGCGCTAGGCCGATCTCGCTGATCGGCGGAGGGACCACAAAAAGGCCCGTGGGCTCGGGCGCAGCGGCCATCCGCTCGAGTTCGCGCCGTCGCTCTCGCCGCTCGGGGAAGGTCTCGGCCATCAAACGCTCGACGTCGCTGGCGGCGGCGCGCTTGCCGGCCTTGGCCAACACTCCGTGGAGCGCGTCGGCCAGCTCCTGCGCGGTCGAATAGCGCATGGATGGATCGCGGGCCAAGGCGCGCGCGACGATCTCTTCCAGCCCGGCCGGGCACTCTGGCTGGATCTCGGAGAGCCGCGGGACCTCCATCTTCAGGATCCGGCTCCCGGTCACGAGGTCACTCTTGGCCTTGAAGAGCCGCTTGCACGCGATGGCCTCCCACAGGATCACGCCCAAGGAGAAGATGTCCCCTCGGCGATCCAGCTCCGCACCGCAGAGTTGTTCAGGCGCCATATACGCGATCGTGCCCTTCAAGGTCCCGGGCCGGGAGTGGTGGAGCTGGCCCTGCGCTTTGGCCACGCCGAAGTCCATGACCCGGACGATCCCGTCGTAGCCGATCATGATGTTCTGGGGCGCGACGTCCCGGTGCACGACGCCGAGCA
>Ga0154020_10001857_pt1 | contig 25846 bp, 18 predicted proteins | sample Klosneuvirus_201_FD_109709 | JGI IMG/M metagenome (GOLD analysis project Ga0154020, IMG submission 109709) | Active sludge microbial communities from wastewater, Klosterneuburg, Austria - Klosneuvirus_20160825_MG | ecosystem: Engineered > WWTP > Aerobic digester > Activated sludge | place...
GATCTCGCGTTTGATGTTCGGCTGGTAGGCGAGGACGATGGGCCCGGGTTCGTTGACGAACAGCATCGAGGAAGCGAGCCGGAGCTTGTCGCCCGGCAGCTTGTGGAACGCCACGATGAACGCGCCTCCCTTGGACCGGCCGGTGACGACCAGGAGATCGGTTCCCGGGACCGGACTCCACTCGATCGGGTCGACGCTCAGCACCCAGCCTGCTCCGGGCGGGGCCTTGGCCTTGTCGACGATCTCCGGGATCTCGGTGTCCTTGAAGAACCGCGGCATCTGCTTGACGCGCGCGAGCTCGGGAATGCCGGCGAACACGTCGCTCATCCGGTCGAGGCTGCTCTTCTTGAACGTGGGCTGGGCCTCGACCACGGGCACCGTCGGACCGCTCTCGGGCCCGGTGCAGCAGCGGAAGCCGACCAGCTTGGTCGACACGGTCGGGTCGAGCGCGCGACGCGCCGCGCAGCGGTGGGCCGGCGCCGGGGCCGCGCTGAACGCCCCCTTGAGCGCGACCTTCTTGCCACCCTTCACCGGGTCGACCGCCGGGCTCGCGGTCCACTCCTCGATCGTCGTGCCCATCGCGCGGGCGCCGAAGCCCGACGTGCACTTCTCCGGGGTCTTCTCGCAGGTCGGGTCCCAGGCCGGGCCGACCGCGAAGGCGTCGCCGTTGGGGCCGCGGCACGCGCGCTCCCACTCGAGCTCGGTGCACAGGCGCGCGCCGCGCTCGGTGCACTTCTTCTGCGCCTCGGCCTGGCTCAGGCCGGTGAGCGGCGGCTCGCCCGGGACGCCGGGATACGGCAGCGCGTCCATGGTGAACGCGGGCATGTCGTAGCTCGCGAGCACGGGCTCGAGCGTCGGGTCACGCCCCTCGTCGCCGGGCATGCTGCCCGCGTAGAACTTCCCGGCGGGGACCTTGATCTGCTCCTGCGCCTTGCCGACCTCGGTGCGGCGGCCCGCGCCGGCGGCGATCTGCACGGCCGAGGCCCCCGGTGCCGCCGCAGTGGGCGGCGAGTCGTTCTTCGAGGTCCCCCCGCGATGGCAGGCGAGGCCGAGCACGAACAAGAGGAGGAACGACGAGGCGCGCACGGGCAGGCAAGAGCACACGCCCGCGCGCCAGGGCAAGTTCGCGGCTAGGCGGCCTCGGCCCGGGCGGCGCCGATCCACGACAGCACCCGCCGCGCGCTCGCGACGAAGGCGTCCACGCGATCGCTGTCCGCGTCGACGTGCGTACGGCGCGGACCGACCACGACCACCCGCGCGGTGAAGCCCTGGCGGCGCGCCCACGAGAGAGCGTGCAGCGGCGAGCAGCCGTCGAGTCGGGCGTCGGCGATCACCAGATCGAAGGTGGGCTCCCCGACCTCGACGGCCCGACGAATCGCCGCGTGCAGCGTCTGGGCATGACCGATCGCGATCACGTGCACGCCGCGGGCGTGCAGGGCGTCCGCGAGGTCCTCGCGCACGTCGTCGTCGCTGACTGCCACCAGCACCTTCGCGAACCCGTCGACCGACCAGGGGAACTGGGCCATGCAAACCCTTCAGCAATGCACGTGCCGAGCCTCCCTCCGCGGGATTCCTGGGTCCCGCGCGTCATGTAGGTGTTTCGTGACGTGCAAGCGTGACGGTGACCTGCGCGGATCGAGCAGCCGCCTGCGCAACGCGCCGGATGGTGCAGGCGCAATCCTGCCGCCGTTGTGTAGAGAGCGGAGCGCGCTAGCCTCGTGCGTCATGGTCCGCCGCACCCTTCTCCTCGTGCTCGCGCTCTTCGCCCTCCCGAGCTGCGCGAGCAGTCGCATGGTGCAGGTCGCCGCGCCGCAGTCCATCGGTCCGCTGGCCGAGCAGGCCGTCATCGTGTTCGTGCGGCCGTCGTCGTTCGGCGCGGCGCTCACTCCCACCATTCTCTCGTCCGACCGGCGCTTCCTCGGCGACGCCGATCCGAGCTCGCACTTCGCCGTCGCCGTGCCTCCGGGGGAGCACTTCTTCCTCGTGTGGGGCGAGAACACGGGTCCGCTGCGGGCGCGGGTGCAGAAGGGCCGCGTCTACTACGTCGAGGTGTCGATGAAGCCGGGGTGGTGGACGGCGCGGGTGCACCTGCTCGCGATCACTCCGCGCACCGAGCAATGGAACAGGGTCCGCGACTGGCTCGCCGAGACCAAGCAGACGGTGCCCCGCGGCGCCGAGGGTCAGGCCTACCTCGACGGGCGCGCGAGCGACGTCGCCGAGCGCGTCAAGCGCGCCAAGGAGGCGTTCGCCGGCATGGACCCGGAGGAGCAGGAGGCCCGCACGCTCTACCCGAACGACGGCCTGGCGCAGGGTCTCTGAGCCACCGAAGAGCGCCACAGAAGCAGCCCACAAAAGCAGCGACGGCCACCTCTGTCCGAGGTGACCGCCGCGAGGTCAGAGAAGGAGAATCAGTCCTTCTTCTCTTCCTTTTTCTCTTCCTTCTTCTCGTCCTTCTTCTTCCCCTCTTCCGCCTTCTTCTTCTTGTAGCCAGGCGGGGTGGGGTCGTCGTCGGTGACCTTCTTCTTCTTCTTCTTGTCGTCCTTGCCGTCGTCCTTGCCGTCGTCCTTCTTGTCGTCCTTCTTGGGCGCGGAGGCGGCGAGGAGCTTCTCGAGCGTCAACTTCACGTCGGCGTCGGTGAACGCGTCCTTGGTCACGGCGACGACGAAGTCGCGTCCCTTGTCGTCGATGCGGATGATCGCGGCCGCGATGGCGGCGATCGAGTCGACCAGGCGGATGTTGCCGGTGGCCGAGCCGCGGTACATGTTCACGAACCGCTGGAGCTGGGGCAGGTGCTCCTTCTCGGCGAGCACGGCGACGCTCTCGGCGGTGTCCTGCAGGTCGATCTGCGGGAGCGCCGGGTCGAGCAGCTGCTCGATGAGCGGCTGGACGGCCTTCTTCTCCTTCATCACGGCGAGCGCCTTGGCCATCGGACCGACCGGCGGGGTGCGCGTGCCCTTGAGGAAGTTGGCGTGGCGACCGAGCAGCGTGATCATCGCCGCCGCGCCGTTGGTGCGGAGCGCGATCGCCTTGCGGGACGCCTCCTTGATCGCGGGCGCGGCGCGCTCGCTGTCCGCGACCTGGAGGAGCACCTCGGTGGTGGCCTCGTCGGGCACGGCGGCGGCCGTATCGAGGAACCACACCTGCGCGGTCGACAGGCGGTCGTCCTTGAGCGTGGTCGCCTCCTTGATCTGCTCGGGCAGCGGGGCCGACGAGCCGGAGCCGATGGCGAGCGTGTCGGCGAGGATGTCGGCGGAGAGCGCCGGCTTGCCCAGCGGGAAGCTCTTCACGAGCGCGCCGTTCCCGGCGGCGAGCAGCTTGACGGTGCCGGCCTTGTCGACGCCGACGACGCCGTCCTTGCCCGCGTGGATGGCGACGAAGTCGTCCTTGCCCGTGTGGACCCACGACAGCTTGGCGGTCTTGGCGTCCATGCCGAACACGAACGGGTAGTACCCGCCGTAGATCTTGCCGGACTCGAAGCCCGCCGGCCCGCTCGTGAGCGGACGGCCGGTGAGGCCGGTGGAGTCGATGGCGTCGGCCGTGGTGCGCTCGTCGTGGTCGGGGCCGACGAGGAGGTCGCGGCGCGAGACGTTGGGGAGCTCCTTCGGAGGCGCGGCGAGCTGGCTGCCGCCCTGCTTGGCCTTGAGGAGATCCTTGTCGAAGCGGACGAGGCGTCCCTGCCCCGCGAACACCGCGCCGCCCCAGGTCACCACGTGGGTGGTCTCGGTGTCGGTGATGAACGTGGCGAGCTGCGCGCCGGTCTCGATCTCGAACGCCGAGACGTAGAGGTTCTTCCAGGGCACGAGCACGAGGCCCGCCGAGATGCCCGGCGAGGTGAGCGGCTGGTCGGTGGCCTTCTCCATCTTCACGGAGCCGTCGGGCCCGAAGACGACGAGCTTGTGCCCGTTGTCGGCCTTGAGCGTGACCGCGACGTACTTGCCGTCGCTGCCCGCGCCGACGAGCTTGCCCTTGGCCTTGCTCGACTTCCACTTCTCGGCGCCGGTCTTGGCGTCGAGCACGAAGAGCTCGCCGTTGCCCGTGCCGACGACGACGGTGCCGGTCAGCTGCGGGCGGTGATCGAGCGGGTGCTTGTACGACCAGGTCTTGCCGCTCGCGAGGTCGAGGCCGGTGAGCTCGGCGGTGCCGGTGACCGCGACCACGGCGTCGGCGCCCGGCGCGGCCGGCTGCTTCTGCAGGCGATCGAGGACGCTGACCTGCGCCTTCTGGTTGGCGTCGTCGTTGATGGCCTCCTGCGAGAACGCAGGGCCACCGACGGCGACGAGGTCGGAGGAGGCGCCCGCGCACGCGAGGCCGGCGAGGCCGAGCGAGCCGACGAGCAGCCCGAGAACGAAGCTACGCCCGGTCATTTCGCACCTTCCAGATCCTTGATGGCCTTGTCGAGAGCATCGAGCACGGCCTTGCTGCCGTCCTTCGGGTAGCCCTTCTTCACGCTCTCGAGCACCTCGCGCGCCTTGGCGCTGGAGAGCTCTCGCACGACCTTGATGATGTTCTTCTTGTAGTCGTCCGGGACGTCCTTGCGCGTGAGCACCTGCTGGAGGCCCGAGGCCATGACGTCGAGCGGCTTGCTCTTGAGGCGCTCGGTGAGCGCGTCGCAGGACTTGTCGGAGCCGGCCTTGCCCTCGCAGAGCTGACCGATGCTCACCGCGGCCTCGTTCACGCCCTTGTCGAGCGCGACGACGAGCTCAGGCACCGCCTCGGCGGCCTTGGCCTCGCCGAGCAGCGTGGCCGCGAGCCCGTGCACGCGCACGTCAAGGTCGGCGAGCGCGACGCGCAGCGCCTTGGTGGCCGCCGGGCCCTTGGCGCCGCCGAGGCAGCGCACGGCCGCGAGGCGGACCTCGGGGTCGCGGTGGGCGAGGTAGGCCTCGCAGGACTCGGCCGCGGCCGGATCTTCGAGCTCACCGATGGTCTCGAGGGCCTTCTTGAGGAGCTCCTTCGGCAGACCGTTCTTGAGCCGCGCCGCGAGCGGGGCCGTGGCGCCCTTCCCGCCTTCTTTGCCGGCCATCCGGATGTTGGTCAGCGCCGCGTCGATCTCGGCGACGTTCCCGCTCGCGAGCGTGCTGCTCACGGCCTTCACGTCGATCTTCGCCTTCGGCCCCGCGGGTCCCGCCTTCTTGGCCTGACCGAGCGCGAACGGCGCAGCGAGCGCGATCGCGACCGCAAGGCCGCCCCCCAGATACCTCTTGTCCATGCGCGCGCGTGTAAGGCGAAGTGCGTGCGGAGGTCAATCCTGGGGGCCGGCGGACACTCCCCCGCGCTACGGTGCAGGGCGATTCACGCGAGACCGACGAGACCATGGAACCCGTGACGCTGCTCCGAATCCTGGCCCTGGTGGTCGTCGGCACCATGGCCGTGGGGGCCTTCCGGAGCCCGTCGTCCCGTCGACTCGAAGCGTTCCTCGTGGTCACGATGGTCGCGGCGCTCGGGGCGCTCACCCTCGCGATCGCGCCGACGTACGCGCCACTCACCGTCCTGCTCGCGGCGCCGATCCTCGGCATCCTGCCGGCGCGCCTCGAGCAGTTCTCGCTGCGCTCCCTGCTGGAGGGTCGGCGGACCCTCGCCACCTTCGCGGCGCGTCTCGCCTCGTTCCTCCGGCCGATCGGGCCCATCGGCCACCTCGGTCGCGACATGTCCACGCTGGTCGCCGCGCGCCTCGACGGCGTCACCCCCGCGCTGCTCGATCGGCTCGCCGACCCGCGCCAACCCGAGCGGGGCGCGGTGCTGGTCACCCTCGCGCAGCACGTGGGCGGAGACGCCCACGGGATCCGCGTCGCGCTGGCGATCCCCTCGCGCCGCAAGCGCGCCCTCGCCTCGGGGCTCGGCCTCGCCTGGATCCGCGCGGTCGCGCGCACCGCGGGGCCCGAGGAGATCCTGCTCGCGCTCGAGGAGGTGGAGCGCGAGGACCCCACGTTCGAGGAGCCCGCGCGCCGCGCCGCGATCGCGCTCGAGGTGAGCGCCGCGCTCGGCGACCGAGAAGGTGTCGAGCTGCTCTTGCCGGTGCTCCAGGGTCGACTGCCGAGCGGCGAGGCCACGCGGGTGCGGGGTGAAGCGGCCCTCGCCGACGGCGACCGCGCGGCCGCGCGTCGCGAGATCGAGGCGCGCAGGGGCGCCGTCGACCCCGAGGTGGGGCGCGCCCTCGTCGACCTGCTCGCCCGCGCCGGGCGCCTCGGTCCTCGGGTCTCGAGCGATCACCGGGCCCGCGCCGTCCGCTGCCGGGACGAGGCGCTCGCGGTGATCGCGCTCGCGCCGCTCGGTCCGCACGCCTGGGCCTCGGCGACCGCGCTGCTCACCGCGACGATCGTGGGCTGGCACCTGATCGTCGGTCGCACCGGCGACAGCGACGACCTGCGCCACCTGCTCGCGATGGGTGGCCTGCGCGTGCCGATCACGGACCCGATCGGCGCCCTCCACGTGTTGACGGTGCCGCTGGTGCACGCCGGCCCGGTCCACCTCGCGCTCAACGTGCTCGCTTTGCTCGGCTTCGGGCCCTGGGTGGAGCGACTGCTCGGTCGCGCGCGCATGGTCGTGGTGTTCCTGTGCTCGACGGTCGTGAGCAGCCTCGCCGTCGCGGCCCTCGCTTCGCCCGCACACCCGACCGTGCTGGTCGGTGCGTCCGGGGCCATCTTCGGGCTCGGCGGCGCCATGGGGGCGGTGCTGCTCACGCAGCCGCACCTGCGCCGCACGCGCCGAGCGCAGGAGGTGCTGCGCGGCTTCGGCGCGATGCTCGCGCTGCAGTTCGTGGTCGATCGGCTCGTGCCGATGGTGAGCGGCACGGCCCACGTGGCCGGCCTCGTCGCCGGAGCGCTCGCGGGGCTCGTGCTCGTGCGGAGCCCAGCGAATCGGAGACCGGTGAACGCCTAGGCGGCCTGCGCGGTGCCCGAGGGCTCGTCGTGCTGCTGCTCCGGCGCCTCACCGACCTGGTGGGTGCCGACGCTCGGGGCGACGATCGCGAACAGGTAGCTCTTGAGCATCCACACGAAGAGGCTCGGCTGGTTGAGGCTCGGGTCGAGGTTCGCCGCGATCTCGGCGTGCTTCTCGGGCGCCACGCTCCAGTGCGAGCCCGCCTGCATGTGGTGGATCGTGTGGTAGCCGTTGTTGAAGAGCAGGAAGTTGAGCACCGGCGACGTGAAGTTGCGCGAGTGGTTCCACTGGCTCTTCGGGTCGGTGTGGACGTGCTGCCCGTAGTTGAAATAACAGATCGCGTAGAGCGAGAAGAAGCGGGGGATCCAGAATGCCCACACCGTGGCGCGCCAATCGACGAAGGTGAGCGCGATGGGCAGGCCCCAGCACAGCACGAGCTGCACCATGATCGACCGGTACATACGCGGGCGCTTGGTGCGTGACTCCTTGACGTAGCGGTCGATCAGCGGGGCCTGGAAGGCCATGGAGATGAACGGATAGGTGACCGCCGTGAGGAAGTTGTGCTTGGGCGAGTAGCGCCAGGTGATGGTGGCGTCGCCGCGCGCGTTCTGGAACTTGTGGTGATTGAGGTTGTGGGTCGGGATCCAGTTGAACGCCGCGAACCCGTAGAACAAGGTGGCCACGTGGTTGAGCGCGTCGTTGGCCGCGCGGCTCTTGAACGTGGGGCAGTGGTTGTGGTTGTGCGCGATGATCCCCGCGGCCAGCGCGAAGTAGCACGCGAGCGGCAGGAGATACGGGCGCAGCGTGGGCCGGAACCACATGACCGCGACGTTGGCCGCCGCGAGTGCGAGCCACAGGATCGTCTTGTAATCGGCGGCGTATCGGGGGCGCATGGGAGCGGAGCACGGTACCACGGGAACCCGCGACGCGCCGCCGTGTCTGGAGTAGCAGCCCCCCATGCGCCGCGTAGAATCGTTCGCACTCGCCCGTCCGTTCGTGGTCTCTCTGGCGTGCACCGCGGTCTTCGTCGCGTGTGGAGGCAGCGCCCCGCCGCCGGTCACCCCGAAGCCGGCGCCCCCCGCGTCGTCGAGCGTGGTCGCTACGCCTGAGCTCCCGCCCATCCCGGTGGTCGCGCCCGAGGTCGACAAGACCCCGGCGAGCTGCGACGCGTTCCTCGCCAAGCCCGCGCCCAAGGCCGAAGACAAGAAGGCCGAGCCCAAGCCCGACGACAAGAAGGACCCGAAGAAGGCCAAGACGGAGCCCGGCGTGTGCTCGTCGAACGCCACCGCGCTCGCGGCGCTCGGTCGCGCGGCCAGGGCGATCGAGGCGGGGGATCGCGCCGCGCGCGACGAGGCGTTCGCCGCGCTCGCCGGCTGCGACCGCGTGCCGGTGCTCGTGCTCGACGTCGTGCGCGCACAGGCCGCGCCCATCGTCTGCGCGGAGGCGATCCTCACGCCGGTGCTCGAGGCCCACGGCAAGGAGGCGCTGCCGAACCACCAGGCCGCGGCGCGCGCGCTCGTCGGCGCCTCTCGCCTCGCGCGCCTCCGCGCCAAGAAGGGGGCGTTCGATCTGCTCGCGCGCGCCGAGGTCGACCCCAAGGCCAAGGACTCGGCCGTCCAGCAGCTCACGCTGTGGAAGGACGCGCTCGAGAAGGAGGAGCGGGACGCCCTCACCCTCTCCAAGAACGCGCCCGCCGAGATCGGCGCCATCGCGCGCTTCGAGGCGGCCGCGGCCTGGATCGCCTTCGCCAAGGAGCTCCGCGCCACGCCGTACCCGACCGAGCTCGCGAGCCTCGCCAAGAAGGACAAGGACCTCGAGGTCCACTACTACGCGAAGCTCGACGAGGTCACGATGCCGATCCTCGAGCGCGCGCGCGCCCTCGCGCTCGCCGGGATCGGCGCCGCAGTGCGCGACGGCGTGCTCGTGAAGGACCTGCCGTCGTTCCAGCAGATCGTCGAACCGTTCAAGTCGCGCGCGGGCTTCGAGCACCGCGCCACGCGCGACCTCGAGCTCCTGCCCCCCGACCCCCTCGCCGACAAGAAGGTCGGCGACGCCGTGCGCGTCGCGCGCTTCCTCCCGCCGTGGGCCGCCTACGCCACGCTCGAGCGCGCGGAGCCGGCCGCGCTCCTCACGACGCCGGTGCTCACCGCGTTCGCCGTGCATCGCGGCATCCCGGCCGCGCTGCGCCTCGAGATCGAGAAGGACAAGAAGCTCGACGACCAGCACCGCGGCGCCATCGCTCTCTCGCGGCTGCGGGTCGCGCTCGCCTACGGCTCCCGCCCCGACGCCGAGTCGCTCGCCACCTGGAAGGCCAAGCAGCCCGTCGACCTCCTGCGCGTGGCGATCGCGAGCGCGCTCCTCGGGCCGAAGAAGGACGACGGCAAGGCCGCCCTCTCCATCGGCTACGACCTGGCCGGCCTCGACGCCCTGAGCAAGAAGCCGGTGATCGGCGCCGCCGCGCAGTACGACGCCGCGCTGCTCGCCCTCGAGAACGCCCAGCTGTTCACGGGTGCGCCGCCCGACCCGATGCAGCCGCCGATCGATCCCAAGAAGGCCTACGCCGACGCCGTCGCCCGGCTCGAGGCCGTCTCCCAGCGCAAGGATCTGGACGACGCCCGCAAGGCGACCGCCAAGACCCTGGCCGCTTCGGCGCGCGCCTCGCTCGACTTGCTCGACAAGAAGCCATGAATCTGGCCCCGATCGGCGCCATTGCGGGCTCGACCGGCGGCGCGGATTGGGATTGAATGTCGCCCTCGCCCCATCCGTCGTTACGAGGCGCGGTCTCGCGCCGAGGTGGAAGCTCCATGCCCGTCAAGAATCTCTCTCCATTTCGCTCCGGTTCGCGTGTGCGCTCGCTCGGCGGGCGGGTGCTCGGGGTGTGCTCGCTGTTCGGCCTCGCCTACCTGGTCGTGAACGGCCCCGCCTGGGCCGCCGACTGCAAGCCGGGCAGCCTCAACGCCGCGGGCACGTGCGACTGCCCCGCTGGCTACCGCAGCGAGGGTCCGCCCGGCAGCGCGGTGTGCAAGTACCTGCCGCCGCCGCCCAAGTCGGAGTGCGGCATCCCCGGCAAGCCCGCGTGCCCGCCGTGCAAGGCCCCGGGAGACGTGGGCAGCACCGTGCAGGTCAAGGGCGGCACGTTCATGATGGGCGACTCGGTGTCGTACGGCGCCTCGCCCGTGCGCTCGGTCACCGTCAGCGACTACAGCATCGACCGCTACGAGGTCTCGGTCGCCGAGTTCAAGAAGTGCGTCGACGCCGGCGTCTGCAGCGCGCCGCCCAAGTCGGTCAACACCCGGTGCAACTGGGACCAGGCGGGCCGCGAGGCGCACCCGGTCAACTGCATCAACTTCTCCGAGGCCACCACCTACTGTCAGTGGAAGGGCAAGCGCCTCCCCACCGAGGCCGAGTGGGAGTTCGCCGCGCGCGGCAAGGACAGCAAGCTCTATGCGTGGGGCACCGACGCCCCGAGCTGCAAGGTCGCCAACTACACGGGCGAGCCCGGCAAGGTCTCGCAGGGCTGCGGCGACGGCACCACCTGCATCGGCACCAAGAGCGCCGGCAAGTCGCCGTTCGGCGCGCAGGACATGGCCGGCAACGTCGAGGAGTGGACCTGGGACTGGTACGCCACGTGGAAGTCCACGAGCGCCAAGGATCCCGCCGGTACGCTCACCGGCACCGGCCGCGTCGTGAAGGGCAGCGCGTTCGACCAGAGCTCGGTCAACGATCAGATCGCCGCGCGCCGCGAGTCCGTGAACCCGGCGAACCGCGAGCCGTGGCTCGGGTTCCGCTGCGCCAAGGGCAACGAGCCCACGGCCACGCCGGCGTACTACGAGCCCCCCACCCCGCCGCCCACGCCGGTGCCGCCGACGCCGCCGCCCACCGTCGCCTCCACGCCGAGCGACATCGGCACGATGGTCAAGATCCCCGGCGGCAGCTTCACCATGGGCAGCATCGACATGAGCGACGCCATGCCCACGCGGCAGGTCACGCTCTCGTCGTTCCAGATGGACAAGTACGAGGTCCCGGTCAGCGAGTACCGCAAGTGCGTGAACGCGGGCTCGTGCCTCACGCCGCTCAACAGCATCTCGAGCAAGTGCAACTACGACAAGTTCGGCAAGGACGGCCACCCGGTCAACTGCGTCGAGTGGACCGACGCCAAGAAGTACTGCGCGTGGGCCGGCAAGCGGCTGCCCACCGAGGCCGAGTGGGAGTACGCGGCGCGCGGCACCGACGGCCGCACCTGGCCGTGGGGCAACGCCAACCCGACCTGCTCGTACGCGGCCTTCAAGACCGAGGCCGGCACCATCTGCAGCGGCACGCAGACCACCATCGTCGGCACCCACCCGCTCGGCGTCAGCTACTGGGGCGTGCACGACATGGGCGGCAACATCGAGGAGTGGGTCTACGACTTCCACGCCAAGTACACCCCCGGCCCGCTGGTCAATCCGTCCGGTCCACTCAGTGGCGCAGAGCACGTCGTTCGCGGCGGCAACTGGGAGCTCCCGCAGAAGGAGCTGCGCTCGTTCAGCCGTTTCCACTCGGTCGGCGCCCAGTTCTGGCTCGGCATCCGCTGCGCCAAGTCCGGCACGTGAACCCCATGGTGGGTCGCTTTCCGACCACCCTCGCCGAGTCGGCCTGGGTCGGATAGGCTCCCCGCCATGTCTCAGGAGCTTCAGCAGCTTCGTGCCGGCGACACGTTCGCCGGGCGTTACCGCGTGGTGCGGTTGATCCGCGCCGGCGGCATGGGTGCCGTCTACGAGGTCGAGGACACGGCCACGCGACGGCACCGCGCGCTCAAGCTCATGCACCCCTCGCTCGTGCAGTCGGCCGAGTCGCGCATGCGGTTCGAGCGTGAGGTGTTCATCGGCGCGGCCCTCGAGACCGAGCACGTGGTCGAGGTGCTCGACGCGGGGCTCGATCAAGGGTCGCAGGTGCCCTACCTCACGATGGAGCTGCTCAAGGGCGAGGAGCTCGGCGATCGCCTCGAGCGCGTCGGCCGGATGGGCCCCGAAGAGGTCGTCAGCATCCTCACCCAGATCGGTCGCGCCCTCGACAAGGCCCACGCCAAGGGCATCGTCCACCGCGATCTCAAGCCCGAGAACATCTACCTCACGTTCCGCGAAGACGGCTCGGTCAAGGCCAAGATCCTCGACTTCGGCATCGCCAAGCTGGTCGAGGACGGCGCGCGCACCAACGCGACCCAGGCCGCCGGCACGCCGCTCTACATGGCGCCGGAGCAGACCGATCGCCAGAGCCACGTCTCCCCCGCCACCGACGTGTGGGCCCTCGGCCTCGTCACGTTCCGCATGCTCGCTGGCACGAGCTACTGGCAGGGCGATTCGCTGCAGCAGCTCTACCGCCAGATCCTGATGGATCCGCTCACCTCGCCCGTGCAGCGCGCGGCGCAGCTCGGCGTGCACCTGCCGCCGTCGTTCGACCACTGGTTCGCCCGGGTCGTCGCGCGCAACCCCCAGGAGCGCTACCAGGCGGCGGGCCCGTGCATCGCCGATCTCGCGCAGGTCTTCGGCATCTCGACCAGCGGCAACCTCGGGCTCACGCCGCCTCCGCCCCAGCAGGTGGCGGCGGGGGGAGCGACCGTCGTGGCCTCCGCGTTCACGCCGTACCCGAGCCCGCAGATCACGCCGTCCCACCTCAACTCCGGCGCGCCGCTCACCACGCCGATGCCGCAGCCCACGCCGTTCGTCACGCCCCCGCCGGGGACCGTGGGGATGCAGCAGGCCGGCACGCAGCTCGGGGGCATGCAGACCGGCGGCGCGATGATCCCGATGACGCCGGTGCCCAACGCGCCCGCGCCCAAGAAGGGCAACGGTGCGTTGTTCGCCGGCATCGGCGTCGGTGTCGTGGCCGTCGTCGTGGCGCTCTTCTTCGTCATCGGTGGGGGTGGCTCGACGAGCGGCAAGGCCTCGGGCAACAACACGACCGACGACAAGGACCCGAAGGACCCGAAGGATCCCAAGGACCCGAAGGACCCGAAGGACCCGAAGGACCCCAAGGACCCGAAGAAGAAGGCGAGCCTCTCCGACCAGGTCATCGAGCTCAACGAGTGGATCAAGGTCGGCACCAAGGGTGTCGAGCTCCAGCAGCACGAGGTCACCCGCGAGGAGTTCGGCCTCTACATGAAGGCGCAGGGCAAGAAGGCCAAGAAGCCTCTCGAGAACGACGACGACCTCCCGGGCACGGTCAAGGAGCCCAAGCTCCCCGTCACGTGGGTCACCTACGAGGCCGCGGATGCGTTCTGTCAGGCCATCGGCGGGCGCCTCCCGACCGCCGACGAGTGGGACGCGGCGGTCGCGGGCGCGAGCAAGCAGAAGTATCCGTGGGGCGACGACTGGCCCAAGGCCGGCAGCGCCGACCTCGGCCTGATCGGCGTGCAGAAGACCGGCACCCCGCCCTCCCCCCTCGAGGTCGGCACCTCCAGCAAGGACCGGGGGCCGTACGGTCACAAGGACCTCGCCGGCAACGTCCAGGAGTGGACCAGCACCGACTCCAAGGTCGGCAAGATCCTCCGGGGCTCCCACGTCGGTGGCAACGAAGACGACTTCAAGGGACCGGGCGAGAAGTTCACCGAGGCGAGCGCCCCGAGCGGCGCCGTCGACATCGCCAAGGCCGCCCCCACGCTCGGCTTCCGCTGCGCGCGCGAGAGCAAGTAAGCGCTTCTCCCACCTCTGAGCGCTCGTGCAGTGCCGTTGTGCGGGGTGTGGCCTGGCGGCGCCCGACATGGACGCCCCCGCCGTGGGTGCTACGCTGGGCTTGTGCAGGTCGTGCTGCGAAAGCTCGGTCATGGGGCGCGCGCCGTCGTAGGTCGACTGGTCCGTGCGCCGCGCCGCGGCTCGGTGGTCGTCATCGAGTTCCCTGACGGGCTGCACGAATACGTCACCACCCCCGTGCGTCGGGTGCTGCGCCTCGCCGGCCGCGACGTCTTCTACATCGAGACGGCGAACAGCCGGTATCGCCTCGAGGTCCGCGAGCGCGAGCGCGCCGAAGCCGCCGCGCGCTGATTTGCTTGCTCCCGGACCGTCCCCGTCCGGTCCTCCGCTCCAAATTGCTTCGGTCGGCTTTTGTTCGCGCCGCCGAAAGTAGGCTATTCGCCTGCTGATGGCGGAAGGGCGGATCGAGGACGGGCGTGGGGTCTACTGCAACCGCACGCTCAATCTGCGGTCGATCAAGGTGATCGGCTACGACATGGACTACACGCTCGTCGACTACCACGTCGAGGAGTGGGAGCGCTGCGCGTACGAGCGCGTGCGCCAGCGGTTCGGCCAGCGCGGGTGGCCCATCGAGGGGCTCACCTTCGACCCCGAGATGGTGATCCGTGGCCTCGTCGTCGACACCGACCGCGGCAACCTCGTGAAGGCCAACCGCTTCGGCTTCATCAAGAAGGCCACCCACGGCACCCGCGACCTCACCTTCGAGGAGATGCGCGAGGCCTATTCGCGCGAGATCGTCGACCTCTCCGAGTCGCGCTGGGTGTTCCTCAACACGCTGTTCTCGCTCAGCGAGGCGTGCCTCTACATGCAGCTCGTCGACCTGCTCGACCAGGGGCGCTTGCCCGCGCAGGGGCGGCCGATGAACTACCACGACCTCTACGAGGAGGTCCGCCGGGGCATCGACGCGACCCACATGGAGGGCGAGCTCAAGGCCGAGATCATGAACGACCCCGCGCGGTTCGTGAAGCGTGACCCCGAGGTCGTGCTCACGCTGCTCGACCAGCGCAACGCGGGCAAGAAGCTCATGCTGATCACCAACAGCGAGTGGTCGTACACGAGCGCGATGATGAACTTCGCGATCGACCCGTTCGTGGCGGAGATGCTCCCCGGCAAGACCTGGCGCGACCTCTTCGACCTCGTGGTGGTCGGCGCGCGCAAGCCGGACTTCTTCACCACCCGCGCGCCGTTCTTCGAGGTGGTGAGCGACGACGGCCTCCTGCGGCCGGTGGTGCGCGCGCTCGAGCCGAACGTCGCCTACTTCGGCGGCAGCGCCCAGGCGATCGAGAAGTTCCTCGGCGTGTCAGGCGACGACATCCTCTACGTCGGCGATCACATGTGGGGCGACGTCCACGTCACCAAGAGCGTGCTGCGGTGGCGCACGGCGCTCGTGCTGCGAGAGCTCGAGGCGGAGGTGGCGGCGCTCACCGCGTTCCACTCGACCGAGAACGAGCTGCTCGCGCGCATGCAGGAGAAGGAGCACCTCGAGGCGCAGCTGTCGCGCGCGCGGCTCTCGCTGCAGCGGCTCGTCGGCAACTACGGCCCCAAGGTGGAGGGCACGCGCGAGGAGTGGCAAGGGCGCATCCACCGGCTCCGGAGCCGCCTGGTCGCGCTCGACGCCGACGTCGCGCCGCTCGCCCGAGCCGCGAGCGAGCTCGCCAACCGTCGCTGGGGTCTGCTCACCCGTGCAGGCAACGACAAGAGCCACCTGGCCCGGCAGGTCGAGCGTTACGCAGACCTCTACACCTCGCGGGTCTCGAACTTCCTCCACGTCACCCCGTTCGAGTACCTGCGCTCGCCGCGGGGCAGCCTGCCGCACGACCCGAGCACGCCGGCGGGGCCGCCCTTGCAGCCCAACCTGCGGACGACCTGAGCGCCAAACGAGCAGACCGGTTGGCAAGTCGCCCCACCTCGGCGCACAATCGTCCGATGCGTCGCTTCTTCGTCCTCACCTCTTCGCTCGTCCTCGCCTCGGTCTCGTTCGGCTGCTCGGCCTCCAAGGAGGACGACGGGTTCACCCTCGAGGACGGTGGCACCGACGGCGGGTTCAGCCTCGACGGCGGAGAGGACGGCAACTTCGACATCTCGGCCGACGGCCCGGTGGGCCCTTGCGAGGGTCTGCGCTGCCAGGTGAAGGCGTGCGGCGGCGGCGCCGACACGACCGTGAGCGGCACGGTCTACGCGCCGAACGGCACGCTGCCGCTCTACAACGTCATCGTCTACGTCCCGAACCTCACGCCACTCCCCCTGACCAAGGGCGTCACCTGCGACAAGTGCGGCGCCATCGCCAGCGGCGATCCCATCACCACCGCCCTCACCGACTCCAAGGGCAACTTCACCCTCAAGGGCGTGCCGGTCGGCAGCGACATCCCGCTCGTCATCCAGCTCGGCAAGTGGCGCCGCCAGGTGAAGATCAACGTCAACGAGTGCGTCGACAACAAGATCACCGACAAGAACCTCACGCGGCTGCCGAAGAACCAGAAGGAGGGCGACATGCCCAAGATCGCGGTCACCGTCGGTGGCTGCGATCGCCTCTCGTGCATGCTCCCCAAGGTGGGCATCGACGCGAGCGAGTTCGGCGCCGACGGCAGCGCCGCTGCGGTCCACTTCTACAACCCGAGCGGCGGGGTCTTCGGCGGCGGTGGTCCCGCGGGCATGAAGGACGCGCGGGTGCTGTGGGACAACCCGGCCAAGCTCAAGGAGTACGACATCGCGGTCTTCAGCTGCGAGTGCTTCGAGAACAGCCCGGGCAGCAAGGACGCGAAGTCGTTCGCCGCGGTCGACCAGTACCTCAAGGCCGGCGGCCGCATCTTCACGACCGACTTCCAGTACCTCTGGTACAAGAGCAGCCCCGATCCGGCGATGAAGGCCGTGATGCCGATCCCGGGCGGCGCTCCCGGTGGCACCAACCCGGCCACGCTCGACACCACGTTCACCAAGGGCAAGGCCCTCGCCGACTGGCTCGCGTACGTCGACAAGACCACCACCTACGGCAAGGTCACCTGCGACTACGTGTTCAACAACTTCTCGCCCGCCGACAAGACCAAGGCGCAGGTCTGGGCTTCGTCCATCGGCATCTCTGGCGGCGCGGGCACCACCAACAACCCGCGCTTCGTCACCATCAACACCCCCGTGGGCAAGCCGGTCGAGGAGCAGTGCGGCAAGGCCGTCCACCTCGACGCGCACATCAACGGCTCCGACACGATCGACGCCAGCTACCCGGCCGGCTGCAAGTCGGCCATCAAGCAGGGCGAGGAGGCGTTCGCGTTCTTCTTCTTCGACCTCGCGTCGTGCATCCAGAAGGACGGCGAGCCGCCGAAGCCCCCGCCCGTGAAGTGAGCGGCCCTGTCTCGTGAGGGCCGCGTCTCGCCGACGTGACGACGCGGGACACCCCGTGACAGTGGGCGGATGTGCGCAGGTGCGGGTTCTCCGAGCAGGAGTGTGGGCCTCCGGAGGGCACACCGCTTGCTGAACGTGCCCACATGCTCGCCCGCCGCTCGCTGCTCGCCCTGGCGCTGACCACCACCGCGCTCCTCGCGGGCTGCGCCGTCGAGGGCGGTGGGCAGATCGACCTCGAGGGCGCCGACGAGAGTGGTGACGGCTACGGCGCGGAGAGCGTGGTGGGCAGCGTGGCCGTCGGCGCCGTGCTGCGCGCCACCACCACGGTCAACCTCCGCAACGGCCCGTCGACGAGCAACACCATCCTCCACGTGATCCCGAACGGCGCCACGGTGACCGTCGTCGGCACGACGCCGAAGAGCGGCTTCTACAACGTGAAGCACGCCGGCGTGACCGGCTGGGCCTACGGTCTCTACTTCGAGAAGGTGAGCTCGCCCACGCCGCCGCCCGCGCCGACCCCGGGGTCCACCACCGTCGACACCATCAAGAACCTCGCGGCCACCTCGGCCTGCGCGAAGTACTCCTGGAAGGACCGCGGCCTCGCGCCCAAGGGATACGTGAAGGGCGTGGCCCTCACCTTCGCCAAGGCCGTGTGTCAGCCCACGCGTTCGGACGTCGTCCTCGCGAGCAAGGCCAAGACCACCGACGACGTCCACGACGCGCTCTCCTGGTTCGCGTCGAACTACGCGGCCGCGGGCATGTCGAACACCACCGCCGGCGTCGACACGTTGCGCCACCTCTACACGCTGCTCCTCGGCCTCGGCATGCGGGAGAGCTCGGGCGAGCACTGCGTCGGGCGCGACGCGTCGGCGAGCAACGTGTCGGCAGACAGCGCCGAGGCCGGCGCGTGGCAGACCAGCTACGACTCGCGCTCGAGCAGCGTGGAGCTGAGCAAGCTGTTCACCAAGTACCGCGCGAGCTCCGCGGGGTGCTTCCTCGACACGTTCCGCGAAGGCGTGAGCTGCAGCGCGGCGGACTGGAAGAACTGGGGCACCGGCACCGACGGCCTCGATTTCCAGCGGATCGAGAAGGCCTGCCCCGCGTTCGCGGCCGAGTACGCGGCGGTGATGCTCCGCGTGCAGGGTGGCAGCAAGGGGCACTACGGCCCGCTGCGCACCAAGGCCGCCGAGATCCGGCCCGAGTGCGACGCGATGCTGAAGCAGGTGCAGGCCGCCGTCGCGAGCGACCCCACCGTCTGCTCCGCGCTCTGAGCTGCGCTACGCCTGGCGCGCCAAGGCTGGCTCCGGACGGGCGTCGTGCGACAGCACGTAGTCGAGGAGCTCCTGCTGCGAGTTCACGCCGAGCTTGAAGAAGATCGACTTCAGGTGGTTGCGCACGGTGTTCGGGCTGACGCCGAGGTCGCGGGCGATCGTCGGGGGACGCCGGTGGTCGAGGAGACACCCGAGCACCTGACGCTCGCGCGGGCTCAGATCGGCGAGCTCCGCGGCGCGCGCCGGGCCGTCACGCATCGCCGAAGCCGACGTCGCGAGGACGACGGTGGCGACGAGCTGCGCCTCGAGGAACGGACGCACGAGGTAGCCGGCGAGGCGAAGGCTGGTGGCGAGGAGCTTGCGATCGAAGTGCTCGGCGATCACGACCACCGGGGGGTCCATGCGCACGGCCTGCAACCAGCCGAGCTGCTCGAGCGCGGTCGGGCGGGTGAGGTCGAGCAAGCAGAGGTCGGGCCGCTCGAGCTCGCACGTGCGGACGAGCACCGGCGGGACCGGGCACCCCGTGAGCGTGAGGAAGCCCGCGTCCTCGAGGGCGCGCTCGATCGCGACGTCCTCCTCCAGCACGAGGATGCGGGGCCGTCTCTGCGCGACACGGTGCACTTCGGAGTACGTCATGGTCCACGCCTCCTTCGCAAGGCCCGGACCGCAATTTTCTCCGTGTTTTCGCGCTCCCGGTGTGTCGAATCGACCCAGCTGGGTCAACTCGACACGGGTCGCAGGCGCGATCGGGGCGCGCGCTCACTTGATCGGCGAGGCGATCTCCTTGATGCCGGCGCCCGCCGTGGTGACGTGCTCCCACTGACCGATCGGCGCCGAGGTGGCGTCGGCGACGATGGGCACGGCGGCGAGCGCGGTCCCGGTCCACTGCAGGCGGAAGAGGCCGGTGGTGCCGGCGGCCACGCTCTCCTGCGCGAGCAGGATGTCCCCGGCCATCGGGAGCAGCTCGGTGTAGGGCACGCCGAGGAGGCGGCTCGTGCCGTAGTTCGAGCCGAAGAAGTTCTCGTTGGGGGCGATGAGATCGATGTCCTCGATGGTCACGCCGACCGAATAGGAGGTGACCTTGCCCTCCTTGGAGATGGCGTACAGCAACCCGACCTCCTCGGCGCCGGCGATGATCTGCCCCGCCAGCGGGCCGAACCGCGTGGGCGCGTTCGGCACGACGATCATGCCCTCGAGGTGGGTCGGAACCTCGGCGATCTTGGTCGGCACGCCGGCCGAGGTCACCCGCCACACCTTGCCCACCGTGGTGACCACGATGAGGTCGCCGCCGAACACGCCGGTGCGGTCGACGTAGAGCGAGCCGCGCATGAGGCCGTTGCCGCCCCCGGGCAAGGTGACCCAGGGGTTGTCGATGGTGGCGCCGTCGGCCGAGATCCGCACGATCTCGCCGTCCTTGCCGTTGCCGGTGAAGAGCTGTCCGGTGACGAAGCCACCGACGTTGCCGGAGCGCACGGTGGCGATCTTCACCTCGTCGGTCATGCCGCTGAACGTGGACAACGGCGCGTGCTCGCCCTTCTCGTCGATGCGCTCGAAGTTGTAGGGGATGCCGCCGGTCGCGTAGTTCACCGACATGACCACCGTCTTGGTGGGCTCGTGGAAATCGATGCCGATCGGGCTGTTGAACGCGGTCGAGATCGCGGTGAAGTGCAGCGTCGGAGGCGCCCCGTCGTTCTTCGGGTCGATGTAGTTGGGAATGCCGTCCTTGTCCCAGTCCTCGACGCCCTCGATCTTGTCGTCGAGCCCGTCGTCGTCGCTGTCGCGGTCCTTGTAGTCCGGGACCCCGTCCTTGTCGGTGTCGCGCGGGCCGCCCGGATCGAACCGTCCCTCCACGGAGTCGAGGATCCCGTCGCCGTCCTCGTCGACGCTGACCTCGCCGTCGATCTTCAGCCCTTCGTCGCCACCGCCGTCGGTCGCAGCCTCGCTGGCTCCGGTATCGATCGTCCCGGTGTCGGCGGCGAGCGGCTCGCCCTCGATGTCACCGCCGCCGCAGCCTCCCCACCCGGCGGCCAGGAACACGAGAAGGGGAACAGCGAGACCGAGCCGAGAGCAAGACATGGCCACAGTGGAGCACACACCGGGCCAGACTTCACACGCATCGACACCGCAAGATTCCGCCACCCTCGTGCGTTCGCGCTGTCTCGTCCTTCCTCCCGCTGTCACGCCGACGAGACGCGACTTTGCCCGCGGTGAACAACGAGGCCCGGCCCCTCGGGCGAGGAGACCGGGCCTCTGGTCTCGCGGTGGTCTCAGGTCACGGGCAGCCGAGGCGCTGGAACGTGTGACGGACGCTGTACGAGAAGCCCGAGGTCACCAAGCCCACCACCGTGGTGCCGACGCTGAGGGTGGCGCCGTTCATGCTGGTGCCGCACACCGAGAACACGGTGCCCGTGGCGCTCGCGATCGCTCCGCGGCGATCGAGGATGGCGAGGCTGCCCGCCGAGGTGAGCAGGGTGTTGCCCCCGGTGGAGGCCGAGGTGCCGAAGTCGAGCTTGGTCGGGAGCAGCGCGGTGACGGCGGGGTTGCCCTGCGGGTCGCCGATGTTGCCGACCTGGATGGCCGAGCCCGTGCCGCTCGTGATGCTCAGGTTGCGCCCGGTGACGCTCGCCGCGGTGTCGATGAACAGCTCGGGCGCAGCGGTCCCGTTGCCGGTCATCGTGACCCCCTGGATGTTCACCGTGGGTGTGCTGGTGGCTCCGCCGGGCGGCGCGTGGATGGCGATGCCGCTGAAGCCGTTCTTGGTGATCTGCGTGTCGAGCACGCTCCCCGTGACGCGGCCGACGACGAGCGTGCCGTTGCCGAGGAAGTCGATGCCGTTGTTGCCGGTCACCGGCGTGTAGCCGGTGGTCGTGAGGTTGCCGACACCCTGGCCGTTGCCGCTGAGCGTGCTGGAGACGACCGTGACGCTGGCCGTGCCGTAGGCGCGGATGCCGAAGCCGTAGTTCTCCTGGATCACGCTCGTGGTGACGGAGGTGGTGCCACCGTTCACTTGCACGCCGCCGTCGGCCGCGGCGCCGGTGCCGAAGTTGCCGTTGTTGGAGACCTGGTCGTTGAGCAGCCTCAGGGTGAAGGCGCCGTCGGTGGTGTTGATGGCGTACTCGTTGGACCCGCGCAGCAGGCAGCCGGTGATGGCCACCGTCGGAGAGCCGGTGATCCGGATGAGCTCGTTGTTCGCACCGTCGATCGCGCAGGTCGGGCGCGTGGTGGAGCCGGGGAGGGTCCCCGCCGTGCTCGCGATGGTGAGCGTGCCGCCGGAGACGACGATCTGGCGATCGGTCGAGTATCCCGCGACCCCGTTCGCCGCGGAGAGCTCCACGTCGGTGATGGTCGTGGTCCCGGTGGAGGCCAGCACCGCGTTTCCGAAGTTGCGGACGATGAGGTTCTTGAGGACCGCGCCGCCGGCGAGCTTGAGCGCGACGTTGGCCGCGCCGCCCTCGAGCACGGGGCGCACGACGCCGGTCCCGGACTCGCCCTCGACGGTGATCCCGGCGGACACGTTGGCGGTGCCCGCGGCGGTCGCCCACGTCTGGGTGGGGATGTTGGTCGCGTTGTAGCGGGCGGTCGCGCTCGTCAGGCCATCGCCCATCGAACGCACGAACACGGTGTCGCCCGCCGTAGCTCCCGCCGCCGCGACCGCGAGGCCGGCGCTGACCGAGCGGAACGGGCGCGAGGTGGTGCCGACGCCAGTGGCGTCGTTGCCGGTGGTGCCGAGCACGGTGATGCGGGTGACCTCGAGCGCGCCCGTGAAGCTGGCCGAGCCGGAGGGGGTGTTGACGGTGAGGTTCTTGAGACCGACGACCTCGCCGTGCGGGACGTTGCAGGTGAGGGTGGCGGTGGTGGCCGTCGAGGCCGCGACCGTGCACGTGACGCCACCGGTCATGGTCGCCGTGGTGGCGCCCGTGAGGTTGGTGCCGGTCACGGCGAGCGTGATCACCCCGAGGCCCTGACGGACCTGGCGGTCGGTGTAGCCCGTGGGCGCGCTGATGGTGACGTTGGTGATGGTCGGCGCCGCGGGTGCCTCGGCGGTGTCCGCCGCATCGGACGCGCTGTCGGCGGCGGTGCTGTCGGCGGCGGTGCTGTCGGTCGCGGTGCTGTCGGCCGCCGTGCTGTCGGCCGCCGTGCTGTCCGTCGCCGTGCTGTCCGTCGCGGAGCTGTCCGTCGCGGTGCTGTCGCCGCTCGAGTCGGTCGCGGTGCTGTCGCCGCCCGAGTCCACGGTGGGGGTGTCGTCCACCATGGTGTCGGAGCCGGTGTCGCTCCCCGTGTCCACGCCGGTGTCGGCGTCGTCCGCGGTGCCATCACTGCCGCCGTCGTCGGTGCCGGTGTCGGTCTCGTCGATGCTGGTGTCGCCACCTCCGCAACCCGCGACCGCCGCGCTTCCCACCCAGGCCACCAAGCAAAGCCATCGTCGTGCACGCATGAAGATCCCCCTTGTCGAGCCACGAACCGTGGCGCGTGAAGAGATTATGGAACGGCGAGGCCCCTCGCAACCGCGAGCCCGGCCGTGCAAATCTGCCCCAGGGGATCCCCCCCTCGGAGCGGAACTTCCGGGCGGCCGGCCTGTCGGTCCGTCGGCAACCCCAGCCGGGAGCCCTCCGCTCCCGAGAGGACGTGCGCTCATGGTCGCTTTCGCGAACGCGTCGACGCCTGCCGTCGACCCTGCAACCGTCGTCGAAGTCATCGTCGCGTGGGGCGAGAGCGTGCTCCACGTCGCCCACCTCGCGAGCGCGAACGCCGCTTTCTCGCTCGGCGATCGGGGCAACTTCGCGCTGCCGGCCGAGCGACTCGGGACCTCGCGGCTCGACCTCGTGCAGGGTCGCGCGGTCCTCGTCCCGGCGCACGTCAGTGGGGTGGTCGCGGTCGGCGAGCAGCAGATGACCCTCGCCGACGCGCGGGTCACGGGCCACATCGTCGACGATCGGCTCCCGCTCGCGCACGGCGTCCGCCTGCGGTTCGAGGTCGGCGGGTTCACCGTGCAGGTGGCGATGGTGACGGCGGCCGAGAAGCTCTCCGGGCGCGGGCCGCGGCGACGCCTCGCGCCGTGGGCGCTCGCCCTGCTGTTGCACGCCGGAACGCTAGGAGCCCTCGCCTCTGCACCGAGGGACTCGCTCGACACGGAGGAGACGGCCGCGCTGGACACTCCCACGCGCACGCTCTTGCTGGCGAAGGAGCAGGAGCCCGGAGCCGCGGCGCCCGGAACCGCGCCGCAACGAATCGCTCACGCACTGATCCCGCCCTCGCACGAGCCCACCACCGACGTCCACACGCTCGTCGGAGCCTCGAGCTTCGCGCCGTGTGGCTGCGCAGCCCAGCGTCACGCGGCGAGGAGCGCTTGGATGGCCGAAAGCAGCGAGTCGGGCTTGAAGGGCTTGCTGACCCAGGCGCTCGCGCCCCTGGTGCGTGCCAGGTCGACGAGCTGCGGCTGCGGATCCGAGGTGAGGATGACGACGGGCAGCGCGCTGCCCTGGTTGCGCAGGTTGTCCAGGAAGTCGAGCCCGTTCATGTTGGGCATGTTGATGTCGCAGATGATCAACGAGGGCGCGGGATCTCCTCCGATCTTCGCCAGCGCGTCGACGCCGTCGACGGCCTCGACCATGTGGTAGCCACCGCTCGTCAGCGCGCGCCCGACCAGCGTGCGAATCGTTCGTGAGTCGTCCACGACCAGGACCGTCCCAGGCATCGCGTGTCTCCTCGTAGGGTGGGCGCAACCGGAGGCCCGTCCCTTCGTACGGACCAACGCGTCGCTCCTGCAGCCCTTCGGTCCGGCGCACATGTGGGTTCGACGAAAAACGGCAGGTCTGCCGCGACAGTTTGCGCTAGAGGGTGCAGCGAAATGCGGCACAGATGGTGCTCACTCGCTGCCGCACGAGCGACGCGAGTGACGAAGACCTCGTTCGCCAAGAGACGTGCACGGACGTTCGTCGCGGCGCTGGGCCTCGGCGCGTCGATCACAGGATGCGCCCGCCGCGACCCCCCCGCCCAGCCCGCGCCGATCGTGACGGTCGACGCCGCCGCAGAGAGCCCGGCGGACACGACGACCCTCGGGGTCGAGGCCGACGTCGCGGTCCCGCGGAGCGGCCGGTGCCCAGCGGGAATGCGACTCGTGGTGGGCGAGTACTGTCACTTCCTGCGTCACGGCTGCCGCGTGGGTCGCCTCGGGAAGGCCGGCGAGTACTGCCCCGAGGGTTGCGACTTCGACCCCACCGAGTGCCAGGAGTGGATCCCCGGCACTGCGTGGTGTCAGGGCAGCAAGCCGATCGTCGTGGGCAACGAGATCGTGCGCTACGAACCCGAATACACCCACGTCGAGGTGTGCATGGACGAACACGAGTGGCCGAACCGGGTCGGCGAGAAGCCCACGGTGTTCGTCAGCTGGTTCGACGCGCAGAAGCTCTGCGGGTCCGTCGGCAAGCGCCTCTGCACCTCGGCCGAGTTCACGACGGCGTGCGAGGGGCCCGAGCGGCGTCCCACCGCGACGGGGTGGAAGATCGACGGCGCTGCGTGCAACGTCGACCGACCCGCGCGCTCCTGGCATCGACCTGGCAACGGCTCGAAGGAAGGCTTCGCGGAGGTCGATCAGCGCGAGCCGAGCGGCGCGCGCCCGCTCTGCGTGTCACCCCACGGGGTGTTCGATCTCACGGGCAACGTCGACGAGTGGACCACGCTGGATCCCGTCGACCGCCATCAGAGCGGACACCCGAGCCAGCTCAAAGGTGGTTACTACGCGAAGGGGGCGCATCCGTTCTGCCGGGCGCACACGGACTTGCACCCCCCGGACTTTGATTTCTATCAAATAGGGACGCGCTGCTGCGCCACGCCGTACCCCCCTTGAAGACCCCACGCGGACGCTTGTGCTGCGCTTGGTGGCGGGCTACCGGTCAAACTAGCCATGGCCGAGATCCGTGCTTCTTGGATGCCTCTCTACCAGAGCTCGCTCTCGTGGCACGGGCTCCTCGATCTCGTCGCCAAACGCCTCTCGCCGGCCACCCAGCGCGCCTTCCTCGAGCCAGCTCCGGGGGAGTGGCACGACCTGGCGACAGTGGTCGCCGTACTAGACGTCGTGGGCCAGCTCCGCGACGCACAGACCGTTCGCAGCGTGGGGCGCCACGTGATGCGCCTGGCGCTGCAGAGTGTCCTGGTCGCCCAGGTCGAGCCTTTCAAGGACCAGCAAGGGGTCACCCCGGTCCGCCTCTTCGAGGAACTTCCGCGTTTGTTCGCGGCCCACTACCGCGATGCAGGTGAGGTTCGTTGCCTCTCCACGGAGCGGCACGCGGCGGTCACCGAGATCGTCGGGTTCCGTCACGCGAGCAACCCTCACTGGATCGAGGCCTGGCTCGGCGGGCACGAGGGGCTCTTGCGGCACTTCCGCTTCGCGGGTCGCGCGACCGCCGACGGCGCGCTCCTTCCGCGAGCGCTGCGCGTCCGCACCACGTGGGCCGGCGCGCTCAGCGGCGCGGCGACCGCCCTGCGCCCCGTCATCACCCCGGTGCCACCGAGCCGCCGGCAGCTCGTGGGTGGCGGGCCGGTTCCTTCGACGGGCCCTGCGACCGGTCCCGTGCCATCGACGGGCGCTTCGACCGGTCCCGTGCCATCGACGGGCGCTTCGACCGGTCCGGTGCC
>Ga0154020_10001858_pt1 | contig 25844 bp, 16 predicted proteins | sample Klosneuvirus_201_FD_109709 | JGI IMG/M metagenome (GOLD analysis project Ga0154020, IMG submission 109709) | Active sludge microbial communities from wastewater, Klosterneuburg, Austria - Klosneuvirus_20160825_MG | ecosystem: Engineered > WWTP > Aerobic digester > Activated sludge | place...
CAAACGATACAAAGTTTGTCCAATCAACGCTAAGATCCTGTTTCAGCTTTGACAGCGTATAAAAATTTTGGGAGATAAAACCGTCAGTATAAGAAGAGATGGCAAGGCTTGAATCCGGCGTGGCTACAATACCAATTCCTTCGGTGGCCCAACCGTCGAAAGGCGGGTATGTTTTTGATGCTATAAGGTTACCTGAGGGCCCAATTCTGACTACCTCGGCAACGGCATTATACAATGTTGAGGCGTGAGAACCAATAAATGCATAAGCGCTGTCGTAGGTCTGAACTATGGAAGAACCGTTCTGATCGAAGGCATCTCCATAGGATTTTTCCCATTCCTTGTTTCCCAGACTGTCTAATTTTAGAACATAGTAGGCACGGGTATCATGGAGAGTATCGTCTCTGCTGCCAATAATCACGTATCCGTGATCAAAAGTAGGTCTGACAAGGCTGGCATCTTCGTTCAGGTAAGCCCCAAAAACATGCTCAAAACATGGCTGGGCAAACAGCGTGATGTTAGTGCAGGATAAGAGGAGGTATAAGAGAACAACCCGAAAATAAGGTATGAAATTGGAAGATTTCACACGACTATATTCACGCATTTTACAAATATAATGAACTCCGACTAATCCTTCATTAATAATTAGTTAAGAAAAGCGGATTAATCAAATAACTTGTAATATTTTGAAAATAAAAAATATCATTTTCAGGATTTTTTGAAAGAAAAAGATAACCCTAAACTTGTCGCAGAATTTTAAGCAAACTTTTAGAAGCAGTACTTATTCTCTTTAATAAGCTTAGCAGCGACAATTCTCCTCGACTCTTTCACATTCATAGAAGGCATTTTAGTAAATCGCTTTAAGCCCATCAATAGCATTCTCTGCTCGTCACCCTCGGCAAATGATGTTATGGCGTCTTTCCCGGATTTATTGATACGATCTGCGGCATCATAAAGATAGATCCGCATCATTTCAATTTGTTCTTTGCAGGCATCTTTACCCTTCATACCTGCAAGTTTTTCAACTCTTAGCTGAACTGATTCACTTACATATAAATCGATCAACATATCAGCAATATTCATCAGCACTTCCTGTTCCTTTGCCAGTTCCATCATAAGTTTTTGAACTGCGGAGCCTGCTACAAGAAGTACTGCCTTTTTGAAGTCCGCAATGGCCTTTTTATCTGCATCAAAGAATCCATCAGAAACACTGTTCATATCAGGAATCTGCATCATTTCAGATGCAACTTTGGTTGCAGGTCCCATCAGATCCAGATCTCCTTTCATTGCCTTCTTCAACATCATATCAACGGCAAGCATTCTGTTGATCTCATTGGTTCCTTCAAAAATCCTGTTGATACGGGCATCGCGATAGGCTCTATCCATCGGAGCCTCCGCACTGTAACCCATTCCTCCATAAATCTGAACACCTTCGTCAGCCACATAATCAAGCACTTCACTACCGTCAACTTTTAAAATCGCGGCCTCGACTGCAAATTGCTCTACTCCCTTTAGTTTAGCCTTCCCCTCTTCCATCCCTGATGAAATCAAGGTAGCTATGGCATCTTCCATGTTTCTGCTACAACGAAAGATTGCCGCTTCACAAGCATAAATGCGGATAGCCTGTTCAGCCAATTTATACCTGATAGCGCCATATTTAGAGATAGGGCGTCCAAATTGCTGACGCTCATTCGCATAACTGACAGATTGAGTAGATATTCTTTTTGATCCGCCGATAGCAGCGCCGGCCAGTTTTACACGCCCAAGATTCAGAATATTTACGGCAATTTTAAACCCATTCCCTCTCTCGCTTAGGAGATTTTCAATGGGCACAACACAATCATTAAAGAAGACTTGTCGGGTGCTACTGCCTTTGATACCCATCTTGTGCTCTTCCGGGTTCAGAGAAATTCCGGGAAATGATTTCTCAACAATAAATGCACTCAGGTTTTCATCTGAATCAATCTTTGCAAATACTATGAATACATCGGCAAATCCGCCATTGGTGATCCACATTTTCTGACCATTGAGAATATAATTTTTCCCGTCGGGCGATAGTACCGCTTTCGTCTTTGCTGCATTGGCATCTGAGCCGGATCCGGGTTCGGTCAGGCAGTAGGCCGACTTCCATTCTCCGGAAGAAAGTTTTGGAACATATTTATTTTTTTGAGCATCGTTTCCATAGTACAAAATTGGCAGAGTACCGATTCCTGTATGTGCTGCATATGCTACAGAAAATGAATGACCGGCACCCAGATTTTCTGTTGCTAACATTCCTGTTACAAAATCCTTTCCGAAACCACCATAAACTTCAGGGATAGAAATTCCAAGCAAGCCCAGTTCTCCTGCTTTGTTGAGGATGCTTTGCATCAAACCCTCCTCCTGTGCATCAATCCGGTCAAGATTCGGGTATACTTCCTGTTCAAGGAAATCCCTGCAAGTTTGCGCTATCATCAATTGTTCTTCATTCCATTCTTCAGGAATAAAAACGTCCTCCGCTTTTGTTTCCCGAATCAGGAATTCGCCACCTTTAATTGTCTCTTCTGTCGATACCGCTTGAGCCATTGTAATTAGAATTAAATCTGATGAATAGTATGAGTGAATTTTGTTTTTAGTGGATATTCTATGAATGGTTGCAATTTTAAAAAAATATTTTGCAATCTCTTGAAAAACAATTTCTTTGAGTAAGGGAAGGTACGAATAAATGGGCAATAAGATTTGTCAGATACGCCATCAAACGCTGAAAAAGCGTCAGTGCGTTCTTTACTCCTTCGACAATCTGTGGGAAAACTGTTTTAATTCAGTAATTCAAAAATTCCGGCGGCACCTTGTCCCGTTCCAACACACATCGTAACCATCCCGAACTTTTGTTTACGTCTCCGTAGTTCAGAAAACAGCTGCACAGATAGTTTCGCTCCACTACATCCAAGAGGATGCCCCAGTGCAATGGCACCGCCATTTACATTAACGATTTCCGGATTTAAATTCAAGGTACGCATGACTGCTAGCGATTGAGAGGCAAAGGCTTCATTGAGTTCAATGAGCTGAATATCTTCTTGTTTCAATCCGGCATGTTTGATCACTTTTGGTATCGCCTCTATTGGACCAATTCCCATAACTCTGGGTTCAACACCGGCAACTGCATAATCAACGAGTCTTGCGATAGGTTGCACATTTAACTTTTTCAACATCCGCTCACTCACGATAAGTACGAAAGCAGCACCATCACTTGTTTGAGAAGAATTTCCGGCCGTAACAGTTCCCCTTGCATCAAAAACCGGCTTTAGCTTGGCCATCCTTTCCATGGTGGTATCAGCACGCGGACCTTCATCTGTATCAACAATGAATTCCTTAGTTTTCTTTTTTTCATTTTCGTCAAGGTAGATTTCACTAACCTTCACTGGCACAATCTCATCTTTAAATTTTCCTTCTGTAATTGCTTTAACAGCCTTGATATTCGATTCATATCCAAATTTATCTTGGTCTTCTCGGGAAACCTTGTAGTCCTTGGCGACAGCCTCTGCAGTAAGCCCCATTCCCCAATAATAATCCGGATTTGATTGTACGACTTTATAATTAGGAACGATTTTCCATCCACCAAAAGGAATAGGCGACATGCATTCAACTCCACCTGCAATGATGCAGTCAGCCATACCGGCATGAATTTTAGCAGAGGCGATAGCAATGGTTTCTAAACCTGAAGCGCAATATCGGTTGACTGTCATGCCAGGAACTTTTACAGTATTTAGTCCCATGAGGGAAATCATCCTGCCAATATTCAGTCCTTGTTCGGCTTCAGGCGTAGCGTTACCAACAATCACATCATCAATCTCTTCCTTATCGAGTTGAGGAACTGAAGCCATGATTTGCTGAATGATGTCACTCGCCAAATCATCGGGCCTGTAACTCTTAAACTTCCCTTTAGGAGCCTTGCCTACTGCCGACCTTTTTGCTGCTATAATGTATGCGTTCATGATATGCTAGAATGAATTGATATTAAAATATTTTACTTTGAAAAAATGGACATTATTTTTTCACCGGCGTGCTCGTTGAATCCGACTTTGCACCCTTTTTAACAGGTATTCCTTTTTTCTTATCCTCAGCAGCCTTTTTCTCAGCCGCCTTCTTTTCGTCATCCTTTTTCTTTTGGGCAGCTGCTTCCATCACCGCTGCATCTACACCATTATGATAAGTTGATTGACTAACGACTGTACCTTTTCTGTTATAAGTCTTCCACGCTCCGTCACGCTTATTCATTTTGTAACTTCCTTCCTGACGAATGGATCCATCTTCGAAATATCGAGTCCACTTACCATCCTTTTTTCCTTCTTTATAAAATCCTTCCTGAGCCACTTGTCCGGAGAAGTAGTAACGGGTGTATTGCCCATCTTTTACTGCAGCTAAAAATTCAGTTTCTTCACGAACTTTATTGTAGCCATAAAATTTTCGTTCGATACCTTCCTTCTGATCGTTAACAAAATCAATTTCAGAAATTTTTTCTCCAAAATTGTTGTAGAACATCCAGGTACCTTGTTTCCTTCCTATCTCATCCGTCTTATTACGGTGCTTTTCCCTGCCGGGAGCATATTTTGGTTTCTCCTCTTTTCCTTGAGAATATCCTACAAGTGGAATGAGCATAGCCACGACAAGAATGGCGCTGAGAAAACATTTCTTTAGAAGAGTCAATTTAATTTTTACACGCAAAGCCAGCATGATCTTATGTTTAGTTTCGTAAGGGTTTTCCTGATGTGAGTATACTTTGTATTCTTTCGAGTGTTTTTCGTTCACCGCAAAGCGATAGAAAGGCTTCCCTCTCCAAGTCCAATAAATATTGCTCAGATACGAGGGTATTGGCTGACAGATCTCCACCGCACATTACATATGCCAGTTTTTGTGAAATAAGTTGATCGTGAGGAGAAATAAAATGACCCGAAACCATCGCATTTGCACCCGCAAAAAACATACCAAGGGCATTTCTGCCAAGAACTTTTATATCCTTACGATGAGTCGGTATTGTGTATCCGTCGTGCGCCAATTCCAAGACAGCTCTTTTCGCTTCTGTAATTACCCGATTTGGATTTACAACAATTTCATCTCTTCCTTCCAATAGAATTCTCAAATCGTAGGCTTCATGTCCGGATGTTGAAACTTTCGCCATTGCAATATTCAGGTAATACTCTTTCAATGTTTGTTCGTCGAGATTTCCATCCCTAAATGAATCACAAGCTCTTAATGTGAGCTCCTTGCTACCACCACCTCCTGGAATCAGACCAACACCAAATTCAACCAAACCAATATACGTTTCAGCAGAGGCTACGACTTTATCAGCGTGCAAAGTCATTTCGCATCCACCGCCCAGCGATAGAGCATGAGGAGAAACTACTACAGGAACAGAAGAATAGCGAACGCGCATATTCATATTCTGAAAAGCGCGGATTGCCATATCAATCTCATCAAACTCCTGCTCAGTGGCAAACATAAATATCATTGCAAGATTTGCGCCTGCTGAGAAATTTTGCCCTTCATTAGCTATAACTAATCCTTTAAAATCTTTCTCGGCAATCTCGATCGCTTTATTTACTCCTTCAATTATCTCTCCTCCGATGGTATTCATCTTGCTATGAAATTCCAGATTCAAGACGCCATCGCCCAAATCAATTAATGAGCTACCGGCATTCTTCCATACAGTTTTTTCTCTTAAGCTGTCTAAAAATAAAACCGAACCGGCTCCAGGAGTTTTTTCATAGAGGCCGGATTGAGGGTTATAGAAGTGACGAATTCCTTCTTTGACAATGAAGAAATTTTCATTCCCTTTTTTCAACATTTCCTCTACCCAAGTTGCAGGAGCAAAGCCGAGAGATTTCATCATTGCTATAGCATTCTCTACTCCAAGAATATCCCAGGTTTCGAACGGACCGGTTTCCCAGCCAAACCCTGCACTGACAGCCTCGTCAACCTGAAACGGATTGTCTGCAATCTCAGGAATTCTCTTGCTCACATACTGAAATAAAGAGGCGAATGACTCACGGTAAAATTCTCCTGCTTTATCTTTACCCGACACAAGTATTTTTAAACGGTCCTTTACATTTTCAATACTCTTTGTCAAATCAAGTGTCGCAAATTTCGATTTGCCCTTTGGAGCGTACTCCATCGTATTTAAATCAAGGGAAAGAATTTCACTCTTTCCACTCTCCGATTTTACTTTTTTATAAAAGCCTTGCTTCGATTTATCACCGAACCACTTATTGTCCACCAGTTTTTTTACATAAGTGGGAAGTTTGAATGAATCCTTTGATTCATCATTCGGGCAACGATCATAAACATCATTTGCCACTTTTACGAGGGTGTCTATACCAACTACATCACAAGTTCTGAACGTAGCTGATTTCGGACGGCCCAAAACCGGACCTGTCAATTTATCAACTTCGTCCACAGTCAGACCCATCTTCTCAACCAAGTGAAATAGAGACATGATTGAAAATACTCCAACCCTGTTTGCGATAAATGCAGGTGTATCCTTACAAAGAACCGTAGTTTTTCCAAGATAGACGTCCCCGTAATGGGAGAGAAAATCCAATACATTTTTATCGGTTTCCGGTCCGGGAATAATTTCAAGTAAGCGCAAATATCGTGGCGGATTGAAAAAATGTGTCCCGCAGAAATGCTTCCTGAAATCTTCTGATCTTCCTTCCGACATCAGATGTATAGGAATTCCGGAAGTGTTCGAAGAAATTATAGTCCCGGGCTTACGATATTTTTCGACCTCTGTAAAAACCGATTTTTTAATGTCAAGATTTTCAATTACCGCTTCAAGTATCCAGTCACATGAAGCAATGTCCTTCATGTTATCTGTAAAATTCCCTGTCGTGATCCGTGTGACAAAAGATTTTTTATAAAGTGGTGCCGGAGAGGCCTTCAATGTACTTTGCAAGGCAGAATTTACAATTCTGTTTCGCACTGCCTGATTATCAATTCCAAGCCCTTTTTGCTTTTCCTCATCGCTAGGCTCCTTAGGTACGATGTCAAGGAGCAAAACTTCCATTCCAATATTTGCAAAATGGCAGGCTATACGGCTCCCCATAATCCCGCTTCCTAATACTGCTACTCTCTTAATAATTCTATTCGTTGACATCCTGATATTTTAATTCGATTTTATTTCTATAGTTCCCGGCACAGCTGACCTGCAGGTTAGTGTTCCGTTTTCATCAAGAATAAATTTCCTCAATGAGTTTTGAATTTCGTTCTGCAATGATTTTTCTTTTTAATTTCAAGGTAGCTGTAAGATCACCCGAATCGACTGTCCATTCTTTAGGTAGCAATTTGATCTTTTTGATTTGCTCGGTTTTACCAAACCCGGAATTATATTCTTTCACTTCTTTATCAATTCGTGCAATCACTTCCGGGTTCTTGATCAGATCCTCATTGGATCCATCCAAAATTCCTTTATGCTCACACCACGAACGCAAGTGTGTAAATGATGGAACGACTAATGCGGCAGCAAAATTTTTATTTTCACCAATCACCATGAGTTGTTCGATAAATGGAGATTCTTTGAATTTATTTTCAAGAGCCTGGGGTGCAATGAACTTTCCTCCGGAGGTTTTAAATATCTCCTTTTTCCTGTCGGTAATTTTCAGGTAGCGATTTTCTACTATCACGCCTATATCGCCCGTATGGAACCAACCATCTTCATCAACAGCCTCTTTTGTGAGATCAGGTCGCTTATAATAGCCAAGCATTACGTTCGGACCTTTGCAAAGAACTTCTCCATCCTCGGCAATCTTGATGCTCACATCTTTTATCACCGTGCCAACTGTTCCAAACATTGCACCGTCATTTTCCAGATTATTGACAGAAATAACAGGAGAAGTCTCGGTAAGGCCATAGCCTTCGAGAACAAATATTCCTGCAGCCCAGAATACCCTTGCCAGTCGAGGTTGCAAAGCAGCTCCACCGCTAACGATTACACGTACGTTACCTCCAAGCGCATTTCTCCATTTTGAGAAAACCAATTTATTGGCAATCTTTAATTGGAACTCGTACCATGCACCATTTTTGCCATGCATTTCATACTTCAAGCCAAGGTTCAATGCCCAATAGAAAAGAACTTTTTTGATTCCGCTAAGGTCAGCTCCCTTCTTAGTAATCTTATCGTATGTTTTTTCGAGTAAGCGAGGAACTGTGGAGAATAGTTCGGGCTTTACCTCCTGCAAATTGTCGGCAATTGTATCCATCGTCTCAGCGTAGTAGATCGAGACACCAATGTACATATACAAATAGGTCAGCATTCGTTCGTAGCTGTGACACAAAGGGAGAAAACTAAGCGCTTTATGGCGATTATCCACCGGACAAAGTTTTTCAGAAGCAATCACGTTGCTCACGATATTGCTATGCGCAAGCATCACACCTTTAGGGGTTCCTGTGGTTCCGGAAGTATAAAGCAGAGTTGCTAAATCATTTGGATGAATACTGTTCCGGATTGAATCAAGACGATCAAGTTCGTCCTGTGAGGGGTCAACGAGTAATTCTTTCCAGTTGGATGCACCTTCTACCAGATCAAAAGTGAATACTTCCTTCAATGAGGGTACACTGGGCTTAACCCGGTTAATCTTCTTTAAAAGAGCTGCATCACTTACGAACATCAAAGTCGCTCCACAATCATTAAGGATGAATGCGATTTCAGATTCGCTAAGGGTTGTATAAATTGGAACGTTCACAATTCCCAGCTGTTGCATGGCCAAATCGGCAAAGTTCCATTCCGGACGATTGTTCGAGATGATAGCTACTTTATCATCCTTTTTCAACCCAAGCTTCATCAATCCACAGCTGAGGCTGTTTCCGGTTTTAATAAAATCTGCGGTTGAATACAACTCCCATTTTCCATTAACTTTTGCAGCTAATGCATTGTCTTTAGGAAACTTATTGTGATAATGAAAAGGGATGTCAAAGATTCTTGTAACCATTTCTTTTTTTAGCTCTGTAAATATACGGTTGTTCCATGGCTAATAGAGTAACATACCCATAATTTAGAGGGAAAACCATATGCAATCGTGCCAAATTACCTGATTAGAAGACTCCTACGATCCCGTGTAAAAATATTTTTTCATGGGATATTAACAATTAGAAGGTTTCATTCCTTTGTATTGAACTAATGGAAGGGAAATCCTGCGTATTAAATAAAAATATGATCATTCAAAACGAATTTACGAAACTGTTGAATTTGCGCTACCCCATTGTAATGGCACCGCTTTTCCTGGTCAGTAATGAGGCTATGGTAATCCAAGCCATCGAGGCAGGCATTTTAGGGTGTTTTCCTTCGCTGAACTACAGAAATATTGGCGAACTTGATTCTGTCCTGAAGCGTTTTAACCAACATCTTGAAGACAGAGCAGGAAAACAAGGCACTTATGGCATGAATCTGATTGTGCAACGCGCCAATCCTTGGTTTGAAAAGCATCTTGAAATTTGTGTAGCGAATAAGGTTCCGGTGGTCATCACTTCGCTGGGGAACCCTAAATCAACAATCGACGCGGTGCACAACTATGGAGGGAAGGTGTTTTGCGATGTCACTAATCTTGCACACGCAAGAAAATGCAAAGAAGCAGGATGCGATGGCTTCGTTGCAGTTGGCCAGGGCGCTGGCGGCCATGCCGGCCCATTTCCATTAATCATACTTACGGAAGCATTAAAACAGGAGTTTCCCGATACTCCTGTCCTCGCTGCAGGAGGAATCGCTCATGGGAGAGCTATGCTCAGTGTTTTGGCTTCAGGTGCATCGGCCGCCTACTGTGGAACTCGCTTTATTGCGAGCGTTGAAGCAACTGTACCCAAGGAATACAAAGATGCCGTCATCAAATACAGAATGGATGATATAGTATTGACGGAACGAATCAGTGGCACTCCTTGCAGTGTTATAAACACAGAATTTGCCAAGAAGATCGGAACCAAACAGAATTGGTTTGAACGACTATTGAGCAAGAATCCCCGGACTAAAAAATATTTTAAAATGTTGATTCAACGCAGAGGATTTAACTGGCTTGAAAGTGCTGTGAAGCCCGGGAGTTATGACAGTCTCTGGTGTGCCGGACAGTCTGTAGAAATGATACATGATGAAAAGCCGATCAAGGAAATTGTGAGCCAAATGGTTTCAGAATGTGAGCAAGCTTACAATGATTTACAATCAACATTAAAAAATTAAACTGCGCTAAAATGATATCATTACGCTATATCAGCCCTAAACTTTTTTCTCAATCATGAAAAAACTATTCATGCTTTTGGATAGAGCTCGTGTCTCAGCATTTGGAAGGATGTTGCTTTACATGGCAACAAACCGTGCTATACCTTACAATCGCCCTCATGCTATAAAAATTATTGAAGTGTCTGAGAACGGATTGAAGGCAAGGATGCCCTACTGGAGGATCAACCAAAACCATTTGCATGGTATGCATGCCTGTGCTTTGGCTACGCTTTCAGAATTTACTGCCGGCATGACTTTAACACATTGCATAAGGTCAGATCAATACCGCTTAATCATGAAAGACCTTCATATGTATTATCACTACCAGGGAAAAACCAATGTGAGTGTATCCTGCAGCCTTCCAAAAGAAAGACTTGAACGGGAAATATTCATCCCTTTACAAACTGAAGATGCGGTATTGATTGAGATAGAACTTGAGACATATGACGAGAATCAGAATCATATTTGCACGGCAAAGGTAAACTGGCAAATAAAAAAATGGGATAAAGTGAAGTCGAAATAAAAAATATAAATTTATGAAGAGTCCAAAAAAAAATCCGGAAAGGCAGAATTTTCTTTCCGGATTTTTTTTAGACTTTAATTTGATATTCTTCACATCCTGCTTAATCTAAGCATATAGGTTTTTTCACCGTTAGATACCCGAAGGAAATAAATACCGGGCGCATGCTCTTTAATATCTATGGTAGTCCTAAATCCATTGCTGGTATTTGTATGGATTTGTTCTGAAATCTCCCTGCCATTTACATCAAAAATTTCGAGCTGAAGCTCTTTTGAAGCAAGATTATTTAATTCAAGTGTATAAACACCATGAGAAGGATTTGGAAAAAGTGCAAGTGAGACAGGACGTGTCTGATCAGCTACTCCGGGATTTAACACACTCTCCAAATTGATATTATCAATATAAAGATTGTTACCATAATCATTAATGTTTACGAACCGAATCATCACCAATGAATCTGCAAATGCAGAAAGTGAAAGAGTATCCCTTCTCCAATGCGTTGCCTGTGTTGGTTCCCAATCACTGTTTGACGATGGAACCGTAGCTAAAGTCGCACCCGCCTTCAAATAGACTGAAGGCATAAAATTTAATCCGCAATCCGTTGAAATGTCAATTCCCAATCCATCAGACCGACCTGAATAATTTGCAAATGCGACATCAAAAGTAAGCTGAGGATCGGCAATTCCCCTGAAATCGACGAGTAGGGAAGCTAAATAATCCCGTGCACCCAGATTATTGTAACTGAAATTATCGAACCAGGCAGCAGAGGTAATAGCTCCATCTGCACCAACAATGCCGATCTTTTCTGCCCATGCATATGTTGATCCGGATGAATTTATTTCCCAACCGGCAGGAGGAAATGTTGAAGATTGAAAATCTTCGACAAAGGGAGTAACTGAAGCATTAAAGACTTCAAACTGCTGACTTAATGAATTGTTTGAACTGTTAGCATCCGGAATATAATCAATACTAAAAAGAATCTGATAGCTCCCGGGCGTGCTCAGATCAACAGGATTAGAGAAAGTAAAATTCGCACTCGAGCCTTGAACTAAGGTATCGGTAAAAGTCTGAGTGACAGGAGCAGCTCCATTAATAGAATAAGATAAATCGAAGTTGTGTGCCATATTAATACCGTCATTTTTGACGATTACGGTCAGTGGCAATGCAGATAAATCCTGACAAGGGAATAAATTACCTGCCGGAGGATTTAAAACACTTCTTAAATTCAGATCATCTGCAATGGAGCAATTAAGAAGTCCTGCTTGTCTTTGAACAGCTACTGCCCTTCTCCCCTTTCCACCGTGCGCTCCAATGGACCGGACGCTGAACCAGGTATCTACAGTATCAGAAAGTGCAACCTGCAATGTATTTCCGGAAGTAGTTCCGACCGAATCCATGTACATAGATCCTAACACACTTACCTCGTATGCGGTTGCTCCTGCAGCGCTCGTCCAACTGAATTGGGTTACATTGGAACAAACAAAATCGATAGTGAGGGCTGAAGGAAGTCGTTGAATGCTTAAAAGCTGATCACTCACATCTGTAAAAGTTCCTCTCGTCAATCTTACCAGAACCTTATCAGATATTGTTGAAGGAATGACCCAATCATACTGACGAACATTTGCCTGAAGTCCTGAAACGATATTGTTCCAAGTCACCCCATTGTCATCGGAGTATTCAAGATCAAACAAATCAGTTCCCTCACATGCATCCCATCTCAAAGCTTCTGTTTCCCCGGGCACAAAACCTTCCGCACCATTCGGGTAGGTAATATTAATCTCCTCTGTCTGCATTTCCCAGATCAAATAATATTGCTGGCTTGAAGAAGTGATCAATCCACCTGCGACTTCAACGCTATATGAACCGGCTGCAGGATTATCAATTGTAACCTGTTCCATGTTATTGAGATGATCATTACCACGTACAGCATAACTTGTTATGTTCGATATTACCGGTGTTGGATCAAGAATCCAAGGTTCATAAGGGGTATTGGAAGGGTCTTTAACTATTAAATCTAGATCATTCACCAATGCTATGGCTGCCAAAGGATCTCCCTCGATATCCAACCAGTATAACATACACTTCATTTGCTTCACATTGGAAGGAACCTGTATGCTATGAATTTTTGTGGCAGACTGTGAAATAGAGTCGAGAATATATCGATTATCCTGTAAAGTTGTAAGTGCTCTGAAAGCATTTACTCTTCCCCAACCATAAGTAAAGTCCGGACCGGGATTGCCAATATCCTCCGCTGAATTTAACATTGCTCCTTTTAGCAATGCTGAAGGTGCTTCATCGCCTGAATGCATTTCACGGTAAGCCTGAACCAGCTGCGCAGTGATTCCTGCAATACCCGGGCAGGCTGCACTAGTTCCGCCACCAACCTGATAGCGATTATTATCAAGTGTTGAATTTTGGTTTTTCCCATTTGCACAGATGTCCGGTTTCACACGTCCATCTTCAGCTGGCCCTCTGCTACTCGTTGCATCAAGCACACCATAGGCATCGAGGTTACCGCAAGCGATAGCATTTTTCCCTTGCTTGAAACCTCCGGTAATGGTGCCCCATGCAGCATTGGTTCCATAACCACAATCGTCCTGGCCTCTATTACCTGCTGAATACACAAAATTGAAATATGGATTTTCGTGAGCTATCATATCACCCGTACTCGATATAGTGTTATAATCATTGCAACCCTGACTATAGCTTGTCGAAGTAATAACTGCGCCGTATAAATTATAATAATTCACTGCATTATAAATGTGGTCATAAGGGTTCACGCCATCATTAACATCGTGAATATACAAGTGAGCACCGGAAGCCATTCCCTGCATACTTGGATTGAGATTTCCTGAACCGCCCAAAATACCAGCCGTCATATCACCATGTGAGCCGCCTGCTCCGGTAGAAATCAACTGAGTGATTCTGCCTTCGAAATCAATGTGAGGACCAACTTCACCGTCATCCGCAAGTGATACGCTTACTCCGGAACCATCGTAATGCAAGCCGGTGGAATATCCGGAACTAATTAAGTTGCTGCGGTGTAAGGACCGACCGCGTGTGTCTTCAGGCTCTGATGGTGCTTCTATCTCTTCAACATACTTTACAAAGGGAAATAAGAGCAATTCATTTATCTTATCTTTAGGAACTCTGACACGAAGTTGCGAACCAACATTTATTACTTTAATAATTTCAAAGCTTCGTTCTGCGAACTTATTTAACACAGTTGACTGATCCATATCAGAATAATACTGAACAATGAGATCTATAAAGCCTTGTTTTGAAATTGCATAGGAAGGAATATTATTTTCTCTGATTGCACGACTGCTTTTTTGAATTGGCTCCAAACGAAGTACAGACCGAATATTAAAATTGAAGAGCGAAGAAAGGTCAGTACCCGATCTGATTGAAACAATAAATGCATTATATGGCAAGTAATTTAAAAGTTTCACACCTGAATTTAACAGCTCTTGCTTCTGTTCCGAATCCGGGATTTCATTGAAGTGAATAACACGGTAATAATGACCATCTATCATATCAGCCGGAGGGACGGCCAATTGACTCATTTCAGAAAAATTGTTTTGAGTTAGTATTGATCCTGATTGAAACAGGATCTGATCTTTATTAATCGGGGAAGAAAATGCTGTTGGTCCATTTACAAAACCAAAGATAATCAGAAAGGAGCTAATAACTCTTAAGGTGTATGGCATGTTGCTTATTTACTTTTGTTAAAGAAACTAAAAAAAAGCCTGAAGTAAAAGGTTTTTTGAAATTGAGTAGAAATGGAAGATATTTCTTAGCTGAAGAAAATTTAATCGATCATTTATGACAAAAATCGCAGTTTTATCGAAGCTGCGATCAGATCAAATCGCCTTCATTCAACGTCATCTGAAAGGAAGCCTGTCTAAAAGATTCTGTTTCGTATTATAAAAAATAATCAAAAAGCTTCATCAGGTTTTAATTATGTTTGCCATCCAATAAATCTATCATGCTTGTCAGACTTCTTCGATCAGTTTTAGGAATATGGGCTGCACTTGTTTTTACTGCAACACTTCTCATTTCCGGAATTTTATACTTTCTCATTTTCTCGACTGCTTCGAAAAATAATGCTCCCCATATTGCTCATAGAATTGTTTCAAGAGCATGGGCAAGAGTTTTATTTCTATGCTACGGAATCAGATTGAAAGTTAAAAACAAAGAAGTGCTTGATAATAAAACCGTTTATGTTTTCGCTGCTAATCACCGCTCCATGCTGGACATCCCGGCTTATGCCCTGGCCTGCAATCACACTTTCCGCTTTCTGGCAAAGGCTGAGCTGATGAAAATCCCGGTACTTGGATACATTATCCGTCAACTATATATTCCTGTCGAACGAAAAAACAAAGCAGCAAGAGCTAAGAGTATGGAGAATATGCACCGTTCGTTGCAGCAGGGGATCTCCGTATTCATTTGTCCTGAAGGCACCAGGAATAAAACAGAAAATCTTCTTTTAAGTTTTCATGATGGTGCTTTCCGCTTAGCAATTTCAGCTCAGGTACCATTAGCCGTGCTGACGATTCTAAACAGTGGAGTTTTACTTTCACCAAACCGCCCGATTGAATTAAAACCGGGAACCATTCAGTGTATTTGGTCCCCTCCTATTGATACAAAAGGAATGACAGAAAGTGATATACCGACGCTCAAGGAAATGGTAATTGAATTGATGGAAAAAGAACTTAAAGCTTCAGCTGACTTGCGTAAATAAAACTAATTGCAAACATTAACATGCCATTCTTGTTAACTTTGCAGAATTAATTTCAAACTATGTACCGAAATACTCAAGACTGGATAAAAACTTTAGAATCTGCCGGTGAACTCGTTCGTATCAAAGAATATGTAAATCCACACCTGGAAATTACCGAGATCACGGATCGCATTTCAAAGGTTTACGGCCCTGCATTGTTATTTGAAAATACAGGAACTGCTTTTCCGCTTCTGATCAATTCTATGGGTACTGAAAAAAGAATGGCAATGGCTTTAGGGGTAGAAAAACTGGACGATATAGCTCATGATATTGAAGAAATTTTTAAAGACCTGAGTTCGCCTAAAGAAGGCTGGATGGACAAATTGAAAATGCTACCCAAGCTAAGTTCAATTGCGTCTTGGATGCCGAAAGTAATTTCAGGGAAAGGAGAATGTCAGGAAGTTGTGATGCAAGACCCTGACATTACAAAATTTCCTGTCTTAAAATGCTGGCCGGAAGATGGTGGGCCATTTCTCACATTACCTGTTATTCATACAAAGGATCCATTAACTGGCATTCGAAATGTCGGGCTTTATCGGATGCAAGTCTTCGAACCAAAAATGACTGCAATGCACTGGCATCGTCACAAGGTGAGTGCGAGACATTTTTCTGAGTACAAAAAGTTGGGCTTGAACATGCCGGTCGCAATTTCCTTGGGAGGTGATCCTGCTTACAGTTATTGCGCAACAGCACCTCTGCCTGACGGAGTTGATGAATATATTCTAGCCGGCTTCCTCAGAAAAAAGAAAGTAGAATTGGTTAAGTGCTTAACACAAGATGTACAAGTTCCTGCGGATGCAGATATTATAATTGAAGGCTATCTGGATCCGGAGGAAGATTACATCCTTGAAGGACCATTCGGAGATCATACTGGCTACTATTCTTTGGCTGATTTTTATCCCCGTTTTCACATCACTTGTATTACTCATAGAAGAGATGCAATCTATCCTGCAACTATCGTAGGCATTCCTCCTCAAGAAGATGCATGGATAGGAAAAGCTACGGAGCGAATATTTTTAGCACCTATCAAAATGACCATGGTCCCGGAAATTGTCGACATGGTTTTACCTGTGGAAGGGGTTTTTCACAATCTGGCAATTGTTAAAATTAAAAAAGAATATCCCGGACAAGCCTCCAAAGTCATGCATAGCATGTGGGGTGCTGGTCAAATGATGTTTACCAAAATTATGGTTGTGGTAGATGAGGATGTTGACATTCACAATCAACTGGAAGTAGCTAAATACATCAGTAAAAATTTCGAGCCGGGGCATGATATATATCTGACTCAAGGCCCGGTTGACGTTCTAGATCATAGTTGCAGTGTTATGGCTTTTGGAGGAAAGATTGGCATTGACGGAACAAAAAAAACTGAAGAAGAATTAGCATCCAGACAGAAAGCAAATATCAATCAATCATTAAAAAAATTAAGCAGTTCAGAAAAACAATTGCTTAGGGATAATTTTTCCGAAATACATGAGATCAATGACTCCCTCCTCGAATCAGGTATTTCACTGGTGTTCATTTCGATCAACAAAGACAGAAAAAATCACGTTAAGGAAATCAGCGAAAAGATTTTTCAGTATGAGTTTCTTACTCAGGTGAAAGTTTTGATCTTTCTTGAACATACTTTAGACGTGAATGATATTGCAGATGCAGTATGGAGGTTTACTAATAACTCTGATCCAAAAAGGGATAATTATCTGATCAGAAATGCTTTTGATTCAACTGTTTCGCACATAACTTTTGACGGCACGAGAAAAACAAAAGAGTTGGATGGTTTCGACAGAGACTGGCCGAATATACTGGCATCGGATGAAAAGACTATTAAAAGGATTGACGAAATATGGGACAAACTTGGACTTGGTCCGTTCATTGAATCACCTTCATTAAAATACCGCAAGCAACTTTATAAAGGCGGGGCTGTAGTTGAAGAATAAATACGCAAAATTTATTTTTGATAGGGGTCATCCCAATCTTCAATCGTTATCTCATAGTTTTTAAAATCCACATGACTTTTCCCCTTGTTAAACAAGTAAGTGTTTAGTATAAGTTCAGGGTTAGAATTCTTTGAAATTACCCGTGTAAGATAAGCTCTTTGCCACTGTCCGGGATTCAAGTTGCAGTCATCCAGACTTAGTGAATGATATTCTTTAGGGACGGAGCTTGAATCAAAAGAAATTACTATGGCTATACCTGAATTTTTTTCAGCGGATTTAAAATCAACCCGCGTACTTATCAACCTGAACTTGTCCGTACCCAACTCTTTCAAGGACTTTTGAAATCCGGGGCCAAAAGTTTGCAATGAATCCAGGCTAAAAAATAAAGCATCTTTGTTTCCGAATGCCCGGTTCTTCCAACCTCCGTCATTTAGGTCATAAACCAAACTAATAACCGGATCTTCGCATACTGAAACTCCGTTTTTAGAAAACACATAATCGGCTGAATTATAATAGGCATTCCTTTTTAGTACTACAGGATATCTCTCGCGCAACATCCGAATAATTTCATAAGGGTGTTCCGAATTTGACCAGGCAAAACAAAAATACGGGACTGAAATGCTATCAAGGCTGATTGAAAACCTTTGTAGTTGCTCTCTCGCCTCAAGCTTCCACATAAATATTTCAGGCTTATAATCTATTTTTCGAAAGTAATAATTGAGATACTCCGGATTTATAACATTGACTATGGTCTTCAGGCTATCGACCCCATATTCCTGTTCCCACATCTTAATATCCAGAGCAATCTCCTTAAAAACTCCGAACTGGGACTTGCTAAACAGTTTTTTTGAGAAGGTAGTGTGAACTGTTCCGATAAATAAAGCAAAAGGAATGAGCAAATAAAACTTTTTAATTTCTGAAAAAACTGCCTCCACTGCACTTCCAAGAATAAACAACAAAAAAGGAAGGGTAAAATATAATGTGGAAAACTGAATTACCGGATGCCTAAGAATAGAATAGAGATATGCAGTTAAAAAAGAAAACAAAAACCAACCCAAAGCAAGGTTGTGAAACTTGTTCCATCGTTTTTTACTGAATAACAAAAAGATCCCGGGGACAGCAATTAACAATACTCCGATTGCCAAATATTTTGAATCATTGAATATGTGTATGAAAAATTCGGGCAAGTACCATGTACCCGGTGAGGCTAACCAACCGCCAATATCACCTGTACTCAACTGCTCTTGAAAAATTTCCCATTCCGGTAAAAATGCGAGAAGTATAATACATCCGCTGAGCAAAAGTGGTTTCACAATATCTTTTCTGAGAAAAAACACAGAGCTAAGTCCAAGTCCACCTGCAAAAACAAAAGAAAAATAATGTGTATGGGTGCAGCCAATCATAGACAGAATAAATACCAGCCACCAAAATAAATTATTAAACTTTTTTGATGAGTTCTTTTCCGGAAAAAACAATATTGTCCACGAATATGCGGCGATCAATCCGAAAAATAATCCGGGGCTATATGGGCGGGCGAAAAAAGAATACAGTATGCTGAACTGGAAAACGGAGAATAGAGCTGCAGCCCAAAGACCGGTGAATGAGCTAAACCACTTTTTCCCTAAAGCAAATATGAAGTAAATTGACAGCACTCCGGAAATCACAAATGGCAATCGGAAAACGAATGGATTATCTCCAAATATTTTTAACCAGTAATAAATCAGCGACTGAATTCCTGCAGGATGGAAATCTATATAGACGCCTTTCTCAATCATCTGATAGAAGGTATCAAATCGAGCGCGGGTAAGGGCACTCAATTCATCATTTGAGAGAGAAAGCTTATGCGCCGCAAGAAGCCTAAAACATGCTCCAACGAAAATAATCAGGGCAAGCAGAATATTCTCCGACTTAGAATTGATCTTCAGTGATGATGAATTCGAAGATAATTTTTCCACAATAATTTTATTGCATACGTTGTCTCACTGCTTCATAAATCATTACGCCGCAAGCCACAGAAACATTCAGGGAAGTAACTGATCCAAGGATTGGGATACGCAGGATTTCATCGCAAGTACGGATGATGTCATCAGAGACACCGTCTTCCTCTGAACCCATAACAATCGCCAGAGGCCCTGTTAAATCAGCCTGGAAATGATAGTCGCTACCTTTCTCGGTTGCGGCCACAACTTTGATTCCGGACTCTTGTAAATATTTTATAGTGGTTCTCAATGCTGCTTCCCTGCAAACAGGAATCCGACTTAGTGCACCGGCGGATGTTCTGATAGCGTCAGCGGTTACCTGAGCAGCACCTTTATTTGGAATAACGATAGCGTGTATCCCAGCACATTCCGCAGTTCGGGCTATCGCTCCAAAATTCCTGACATCAGTTACTCTATCCAAAATCAGAAAAAGTGGCGTTTGCCCTTTCTCAAAAATAGAAGGTACAAGCTGACTGAGCGAAAAATAATGAACCGGTGAAATGAAACAAACAACCTCCTGATGATTATTTCGTGTAAATTTATCGAGACGTTCATTGGGAACTTCCTGCCAGACAATTTCCCGTTCCTTAAGCATGGTTTTCAACTCTTGCATAAGCTCACCTTTCGCGGTTCTGCCAAGGTAAATTTTCTCAATCTCCTTTCCGGCTTCCAGGGCTTCCATGACAGGACGCAGTCCATAAATCATTTGTCCTTCTTCTCTTGACTCTCTTCGTTGATTCGATTTAAAACCAGGCCTCATATGTAGGAAATAATTAGTGATTAATAAATACTGTTATACGCTCTGCCCTGTCGCCACGATTCAACTGCACGATACCAATTACTTTCATAGATCGGTGAACGCGATAAAACCAAATCATTGTCAGAGAATGGATTGTTTACACGCGTAAACATAAAATTCAATGCCAGGGTACTATTGGGAGTACCATAAATCCATGTTTCGGTAGATGAATTTCTGTAAACTGTATTTGGGGAACCAAATACTATGTAAATCATTCCTCGGTCAGTTTTCCAGCCCTCAATGAATGAAGTAAAAAGTGAATTGGCTTCCTGCACACGCGTATAGTATTTTCTGATAAGCACTCGTGTTTTTTCAGGATTCCCTCCTCTGTCTATCCAAAATGCATCTATGGCATTGCGTATCGCAGGATTCGACTTCATTTCTTCATATTCTCTCTTTGAAGTGAGATAACGAACAGATTCCAACATTTGCGTAGGCGTAGTTACATTCGGAAAGGTAGTTCCATATCTGTAAATTGTGAATCCTTCTTTGACAGTTGTGTCAATTTGCAAATGATAAAATCCTTCCTTAGGAAAAATCAATCCATTTGTGTCAGAAAGATCAACCTGAAATGCACTATCACTTTGATAATTAAAACCCTGACGAGTATCAAAACCAAAAGGAGGTGCGGCAAGTGGAAACTCGCGATTATAGTATCTACACCACATTTTAGTTACAAGAGAATCCCTGTAGCTTATCCGAACGGCTTCATTCTCCTCCAGATTATTCTTGAAAAGCACCCTGCCGGACATATCTTTCAATAAAAAAAACTGTCGGGCTTGTTTGCCTTCATTCTCCATTGGGACAAAAAAATCTTCACTAAAGTTTTTATTCACATCTGCAAGAAAAACCCGCAGAAGAAATGTGCCTACTCCCTGATGCTTAAAATCACAGAAAATTGTTTTCTCCATTCCCTTTTCAGCCATATCAAAATCAAAGGAACAATAAAATGTATCCAATGGGTAATTTGCCTCATACGAATAGGTTTTGAGGATTGTGACTTTGAGGTTTGCCTTGTAGTGATTGTCCTCCTGACGAACAAACAGAAATTCTTCAGGTTTTACTTTAATGAATAACCTTGATAAGGAATCGCTAAAATGAAACAATGAAAAATCAGGATGAAAAAATACTTCAGGAGATCTGTAGAGCGAGGCAAGATTTTGCGTGCTCATATCACGGCTTCCTGTGCAGCTGAATAATGTGATTGCAAGAATAAAATTCAAATAAAAATTCTTTCCCATCAGTTGCCGATATTTTCTTCCGACCGTTCTATAAGAGCTGCAGGCAATTCCTTAGTTGCTTTTGCTCCCAGTTTTTTAATGTCTTCAATTCGTTTCAAAATATTTCCAGAACCGGTTGATAATTTATTCATTGCATCTGAGTACCCGGACTTAGCTGAATCCATTTTCTTTCCCACATCAATAAGATCATCCAGGAATCCTTTGAACTTATCATATAATGCCCCACTTTGCCTTGCAATTTCAAGTGCGTTCCTCGTTTGCCTTTCCTGCTTCCAGACGGAAGAAATTGTCCGTAAAGTTGCCAGTAAGGTAGTCGGACTTACGATAACTATTTTACGATCCCATGCAAAATTATACAGTTCATTATCGCCTTGAATCGCCATTCCGAAAGAAGACTCGATAGGCATAAACAGAAGCACAAAATCAGGTGAGGTGAAATCAGCGGCGGTTTGATAATTTTTTTCGCTCAGAGATTTGATGTGAGAACGCACAGAAAGCAGATGATCTTTCAGATATTTCTCCCGGTCCTCCTCCGAATCTGCATTAACCATCGCCTCATAAGCCACGAGTGAAACTTTGGAATCAATTATGAGGTGTTTTTCATCCGGAAGGAATACCACAACGTCAGGTTGAATTCTCTTGCCTTCTTCGTTTGTAGAACTGACTTGCGAATCATACTCCTGGCCTTTTACCAATCCGGATCGTTCAAGAATTTTTTCAAGAATAACCTCGCCCCAATTTCCTTGTTTCTTTGTGTCCCCTTTGAGCGCTTTGGCCAGATTATTTGCCTCTTCACTAATTTGCTTATTGAGCTCTACAAGGTTTTTTATTTCGCCTTTCAATGAATTTCGCTCAGCGGCCTCGGCCTTGTAGGATGTATCAACCTTTTGTTCAAATTCCTTGATACGCTCCTTCAAAGGATTCAGAATCACGTCCAAATTAATCTTATTCTGGTCAGTAAACTTCTGGCTTTTCTCTTCGAGAATCTTATTTGCAAGGTTCTCAAATTCTTTGGAGAATTTTGCCTGAATAAGCTCCAATTCACCTTTCTGTTCTTCCAATTTTTTCTGGAGAAATTCGTTCAAGGACTGTTGTTGCACCAATGCATTACTGGTTCTTAAGATCTCAGTTCGTCCCAGTTCCAATTTGCCTTGTGCATCTTCTGCCTGGAGTCCGGATTGCTCCACTCTTTCAGTGAGAACAGCTTTTTCTGACTCGAACTGCGAAAGTTGATTCAAAAGATCTTTTTCTGATTTGTGCACCGATGCTTTGAAGAAAAGATAGCTAATCAAAGCTCCGCATGCCAATCCAATGATTAAAAAAATAATTTGTGTCATATTCTGAGTATTTTGTAAAATTACAAATAAATCATGGTTCAATTAACGCTAATATCATCATAATAATGTTTCCCCCTGCAATAATTTCTATAGCTTGATTAAGAGGCTTGGAAGTTATTGTCTTTATCCAAAACAATGAACAGCACTATCGCCAAATTACTCCTGATACTTTCAATCTCTTCATTCAGCAAACAAACATTTGCACAAATCGAACAGGTTATAAAACTTCAAGAACCTTCCTTTAGTATTACTCCTCGTCACTATCATCTGGAATCTGTTATTGACAGAAGAAAAAACCCCGGAAATAATGGTAAAATTTTCTCTGCAAGCGGAAAATTGCAGGATGTAAAATTTGCTCAAAGCACAGCGAATTCAGTATTAGCATATTGTGAAAAAATTCTGCTAAAAGACAGTACTCTTGTTCCTATCCAAATTGCCATTGACAACTTACAGTTTAAGGATATAGGAAGTGCGGCGAAACATACCTTAACGCTTGAGATCAAACTATCCGTTATAAGAACTATAGAAGGTAAAGAATTTGAACTGTATGGGACTAATGGCAGCCCAAGTTTTATTTCACAGGGAGTCACGCCGGGTCTTGCAGAAAAACTGATACAGCAATCAATTGATGCATTACTGAAAGGATTTGATGAATATGCAAATTCCAATTCTGAACAACAGACATTTTGCGATAAAACGGAAACTGCTTTTATATATGATAATTCGTATACAGATTATGAGAATTCTGATACTATCCGTTGGAAAAGTGATTACAAATTAAATTGGGGCGACTTCCAAGGTAGCCCTGATCCGGGCTCTTCATTTTCCGCACAGAGCAATTGCATGTTTTCATACAAATCAGCGATAGAATACAAAGCAGGAGTCATGAGTATTTCCCTTTTCTTATATCCCTGCTTCACGAAGAAAGCCAGTTGGGTCATTGCAAAAAATCAACAAGAAGGCCTGTTAAATCACGAACAATTACATTTCGACATTTGTGAACTGTACATCCGGAAATTGAGAAAAAAGATTTCAGAGACAGAGTTGACGATTTTAGATCCCGGGAGTCAAATCAGAACTGCATTTGAACAAGCCTGGACAGATTATCAGTCTGCCCAATCACAGTATGATGAAGACACACGTCATGGTTTGATAGAAAAAGATCAAAAACGTTGGGAGAAAAATATTGTCGATGAACTGAGAACCTATGAAGAATTTGCCACACGATAATCCCAACAAAGTGGTCGGGAGTAATACGAATGCACTCTATCAGAAAACAATTATCATATAGCCTTTCTGTTCCAAGGGTGCTGTAGGCACATTGTTAAAAATAGCACTCTCAGCAGCCTGCTTTGCTTTTGTTCGCAGGTATTCATTATCAGTCGTAGATCCTGCTCCACCGGGCACAGCCTTTAAAACGTGACCATATTTATCAATACTGATATTCACAACCACAGTCCCTTTATCCTGCGTAAGATTATCAATGCGCGGAGCTTTGGAGATAACTCTGTCAGCCACTTTATAACGAACCATATAAGACCCTGCAGTAATTTGCTTTTCCCCAACTTCTTTTGGCAAAGCAGCAGACGATTCAGTACCTGTCACTTCTTTGGCAGCTTGTGATTCGACAAAATTGATGGAGTAAATTTCCGAAACATTTAGTTTCATCACATTTCCCTTGTATAAAAATTGCACTGTACCATCATTCAATGATTTAACATTTCCGTTCATTTTTTCTCCGGATTTTAGTGTGACCAAATGCTGAGCAATGCAATTAAAGCTAAGGCTTAGAGTAGCAAACAAGAGAATGGTTAATTTATTCATATGATTATTTTTTTATAAATGTACTGGCTGAAATTTGTAATATTCATGAAAACTAAAATAATTTTCAACAATATGAACCATAAGGCAAGCTGGAAGCCGTTTTGAAATTCAATGAGCCGGGCAGGTAAGCACAGTTCGAATTTGGTTGTGCAAATCAGGTGTATTGGCGAAACATGGAAGCGATTAATAAATATTATCTTTGTCAGCCAAATCGGATCCGGCTCATTTTATGAAATTACTATTATCCTACATTAAGAATTACAAGGGTATTGTAGCCCTTGCACTAATTCTGGCTGCTGTAAATCAGTGCTTTTCACTCATGGACCCCATGATCGCCGGTATGATGATGGATCGATTTGGAGTTCATGTAAGTGACTACCAAAACGATCCAACACGTGATTTTATTGGAGACATCTTACTTTTCTTACTTGCATCTATTGGAGTTGCGATGGTTTCACGGATTGCGAAAAACTTTCAGGATTACTTTACCAGTGTGATCGTGCAGAAGACAGGAGCAAAAATGTATACAGATGGAATCGGTCATTCCCTTGAACTACCCTATCAGGTTTTCGAGGATCAGCGAAGCGGCGAGACTTTGGGAAAACTGCAAAAAGTGCGTAGTGATTCTGAGAAATTCATTCAGGCATTTGTGTCTGTAATTTTCCAGACCTTGGTTGGGATCATATTCGTGTTATGGTATGCATTTACTGTTCACTGGTTGATAGCACCGGTATTTCTACTCACAGTTCCTTTGCTGGCGATCATTAGCAATTTACTAAGTAAAAATATCAAAAAGATTTCAAAAGTAATCCTAAAAGAGACCACCTCGCTTGCAGGTGCGACCACTGAATCTTTGCGAAACATTGAATTAGTAAAAAGCCTTGGACTGGCAAAGCAGGAGATAAATCGATTGAATTCGACTACAGGAAAAATTTTAAAACTGGAACTCAAGAAAGTTCGTTTTATCAGGAGCTTGAGTTTTGTACAGGGAACAACCGTTAATTTTCTCCGAACAGTATTCGTATTTATATTGTATTATCTTGTATTCCAGGATCAGATTTCTCCCGGAAAACTCCTGACACTTACTTTCTACAGCTTTTTCATATTTGGCCCTCTACAAGAGATGGGGAATGTGATAGCTACTTACAGAGAAGCGCAGGCTTCCTTGAATACTTTTCAAGACATATTAA
>Ga0154020_10001859_pt1 | contig 25840 bp, 20 predicted proteins | sample Klosneuvirus_201_FD_109709 | JGI IMG/M metagenome (GOLD analysis project Ga0154020, IMG submission 109709) | Active sludge microbial communities from wastewater, Klosterneuburg, Austria - Klosneuvirus_20160825_MG | ecosystem: Engineered > WWTP > Aerobic digester > Activated sludge | place...
AAAAATATCCTCCCAAATCCAAAAGTCCAAACGTTTGTTTAATGTGGCCATGGCTAAGGTGGATTATCAGGGCAAGTATGTGTATTGTTATTGTACCAAAAGCTCGCACTTTAGTTTTGTATTAGACGAAGTGCTTAAAAATGAGGTACATATAGAAACCTCTTCAGCGTTTGATATTCAGATTCTCAAAGAGCAGTACCAAAAAAAGGCATTGAGCAAAGATACTTATATTATTTGTAACGGGTACAAACGCAACCTCTACAAACAAAACATCTGTGATTTGATCAACGATGGTTTTAATGTGATTCCCGTATTAGACCATCTGGAAGAAATTGAATATTATAAAAAACATGCCAAGGCGGAAACTGTGAACCTGGGCATTCGCATCAGCACAGAAGAGGAGCCTTCGTTTGCGTTTTATACTTCAAGGCTGGGTATTCGCAACAGCGAGATCATGAATTTGTACAACGACAAGATAAAGCCCAGCCCCAAATTCAAATTAAAGCTGCTTCATTTTTTCATCAATACAGGCATTAAGGATACCATTTATTACTGGACGGAGCTGAACAAATGCCTGAACATTTACAAGGAATTGAAGGCGGTTTGTCCGGAGTTGGATTCCCTGAACATTGGCGGAGGCATGCCCATCCGCACCTCCCTGGGTTTTGATTACGATTACGAATACATGATTGAAGAAATTGTGGCCCAGATAAAGATGTTCTGCATTCAGAATGAGATTGCGGAGCCAAACATTTTTACAGAGTTCGGGTCCTTCACGGTGGGTGAGAGCGGGGCGACCTTGTATTCGGTGATCGACCAGAAACAACAAAACGACCGTGAAACCTGGTACATGATCGACAGTTCCTTTATCACCACGCTTCCTGATACCTGGGGGATTAATCAACGCTTCATTTTGCTTGCCATCAATCAGTGGGACAAACCCTACATCCCTGTCAACCTGGGTGGTTTAACTTGCGACAGCATGGATTATTACAACACCGAAGCCCACACCAATCAGGTGTTTTTGCCTAAGGTTGAAAAAAACCAGAAAGAACCCCTGTACATAGGCTTTTTCCACACCGGGGCCTATCAGGAGGCCCTGAGCGGGTATGGCGGCACACAGCACTGTTTGATCCCGGCACCAAAACACGTGTTGATCGACAGAAATGAAGATGGAGAATTTACCACGCGTTTGTTTGCGAAGGAGCAGAGTTACAAAAGCATGCTTAAAATACTCGGCTATTAGCCTGTTGAAATATTTTAAAATCTTTGTCCTGTAAGCCTTACAACAACCGCCCTCCAATGGCCTATTTTTCTAACTTTACCATCTTATTCCCTTATTAGCGCGTATGGCATTATTTGATTTTTTAACCCAGGATATAGCAATCGACCTTGGAACAGCGAACACCATTATTATTCATAACGACAAGGTGGTGGTGGATGAGCCCAGTATTGTTGCTATGGATCGCACGAACGGAAAAATAATTGCTGTGGGTCGTATGGCGCAAATGATGCATGGGAAAACGCACGAAAACATCAAAACCATTCGTCCGCTGAAAGACGGTGTGATCGCGGATTTTCAGGCGGCAGAAGAAATGATCAAAGGCATGATCAAAATGATCAATTCCGGAAGTCGTTTTTTCAAACCTTCATTGCGAATGGTAATTTGTATCCCGAGCGGCATCACGGAGGTGGAAAAACGTGCGGTGCGTGACAGCGCTGAACATGCAGGAGCAAAAGAGGTGTACATGATTCACGAACCCATGGCCGCCGCAATTGGTATGGGCATTGACGTGGAAGAACCCATGGGCAACATGATCATTGATATTGGCGGTGGAACTTCGGAGATTGCTGTAATTGCACTTGGAGGTATTGTGTGTGATAAATCCATTCGCATTGCCGGTGATGATTTTAACGCCAACATTGAAGAGTACATGCGCCGTCAACACAACATTTTAATTGGTGAACGAAGCGCAGAGAAAGTAAAAATTGAAGTGGGAGCAGCCATGACAGAAATTGACAATCCTCCACCGGATTTTGCGGTGCAGGGGCGCGATTTGATGAGTGGCATTCCAAAAGAAGTGTACATCTCTTACGTTGAAATTGCGCATTGTCTTGATAAATCCATTTCAAAAATTGAAGAAGCGATTCTGAACGCGCTGGAAATGACGCCTCCTGAATTGGCAGCGGACATTTACAGAAAAGGAATTTACATGGCAGGTGGTGGTTCCTTGTTGCGAGGTCTTGACAAACGGATCTCTTCAAAAACCAAATTGCCGGTGCATGTTTGTGAGGACCCCTTGCGCGCTGTGGCCAGAGGAACCGGCATTGCGCTTAAAAATGTACACAAGTTCCCTTTCCTTATCAAATAAGGAAATTATAACACACCCGAAAGGGAGAATAAAAAATGTAAACGTTTGCGCGAATAAAAAAGGATGCACCAAGGCAATAGATTCAAAGCATGAGGAACTTATTCACCTTTATTGTTCGCCATAATTTTATCTTTTTCTTTTTATTCCTTCAACTCATTTCGTTCTGGCTCATGGTTCAAAAAGGGGCCTACCAGGGCTCTAACATTCTTAATTCGTCCAATACTGTGATTGCCGGAATTTATCAGGTGTCGGCCAATGCCAAAGAGTACTTTAACCTGAGAGAGGAAAACGAAAGACTCGCAAATGAGAACGTGGTGCTGAGGAATTCCTTAAAATCCAATCTGTATGTACTTCCTTTAAAGGTGTACAAAATACGCGACACCATTTACCGCCAGCAATATTCCTACATCGCTTCTAAAGTAGTGAACTCCTCCGTTAACAAACGAAGAAATTACCTGACCTTAAACGTGGGTGAGGACATGGGCATTAAACGTGACATGGGCGTAGTGAGCAGCAATGGCGTTGTTGGTATTGTGACCGACGTATCAGGCAATTTTGCCAGTGTGATGAGTTTACTCCACAAGGACCTCAGAGTAAATTGTCAGTTGAAACGCGATGGAAGTTTTGGTCCTTTAGTATGGGATGGTGAAGATTACCGCCACTGTAACCTTACCGATATTCCAACCCACGCCCGCATCAGAGCCGGCGATACAGTAATGACCAGTGAGTTGTCGGGAATTTTTCCGGAAGGCATCATGGTAGGAACTGTGGTGAGTTTTGAGAGAAGAAAAAACGAAGCATTTTATACGGTAAGGGTTAAGCTGAATGCCGATCTTAAAAAGGTAAATCATGTGTATGTTATTAAAAACAAATTCAAGCAGGAGAGAGATTCGCTTGAATTAAAAACCCAGCAGCCAGGTGACAATTGAGATCATTAGAAATAGTGTAAGGTTTGTGTTGTTGGTCCTACTTCAGGTCATCCTTGTTCAGAATATTAATCTGGGGGCATACATCATTTTATTTCCTTACGTGTTATTTGTATTGATGCTTCCGTTTGAGGCCAACAAACACCTTGTGTTATTTGTTTCCTTTTTGTTAGGTGTGGTTATCGATTTCTTTTATGATTCTTCAGGTATTCATACCTCGGCCTGCACTTTGATTGGCTTTGTAAGGCCTTATGTTTTAAAATACATCGCTCCCCGCGATGGGTATGATATAGGCGTGAGCCCGGTGGTGCAAGACATGGGTCTGGAGTGGTTCATCCGCTATGCCGGCACCTTAATTATTTTACATCACCTGTTTGTGTTTTACCTTGAGATTTTCAGGTTCAACGAATTCTTTGGTACTTTGTTAAGAGTGGTTCTGAGCAGCATTGGCACTTTTGGTATGATTTATGCCTTGCAGCTGATTTTTGTTTCTAATGCATCACGCAAATGAGTAATAGCGCCTCTTTGAGTGGAAGGAAATATTTTATCGGGGGCTTTTTTGTTCTCATCGCTTTCATCTATGTACTGAGGCTTTTTTACATTCAGGTCATTAATGACAAGTACAAACTCGACGCTCAGAACAATGCGTTTCGTTATCAAACAGAATATCCTATGCGTGGTTACATATACGATCGCAATGGGAAAATTCTGGTGTACAATGAACCCTCCTATGACCTTCTGGTAATTCCGCGGGAAGCCAAGGGTTGCGATACACTTTCGCTTTGCGAAACCCTGCAGATCACCAAAGCCGAGTACCTGAAACGGATGAAAAAAGCTTCTCAGGCACCTAATTCTCCACGCAAACAAAGTGTATTCGAAAAACAAATGTCAGCCGAAACCTTCGCAGCACTTCAGGAAAAAATGTACAGGTTCAAGGGTTTTTTCGTTCAAAAACGCGCCGTTCGGAAATACCCTAAGCCGGTTGCGGCGCATCTGCTTGGTTATGTAAGTGAGGTAACAAAGGCAAGGACCGAGAAAGACCCTTATTATAAAGAAGGGGATTATATTGGAATGAGCGGCATTGAGAGGAGTTACGAAGACGCCTTGAGAGGAAAAAAGGGAGTGCAGATTGCGATTACCGACGTGCACAATAAGATCATCGGCAAATACATGGATGGAAAATACGATACCATGGCCATTCAGGGAAAACCCCTGTATTGCACTATCGACAGGGATTTGCAGGAGTACGGGGAAAAGCTGATGCAAGGAAAAAAAGGAGCGCTTGTGGCCATTGAACCTTCCACCGGAGAAATACTCTGTATTATTTCAGCCCCTACTTATGATCCAAATCTTTTAGTGGGCGGCAAAACACTTGCAATAAATTTTTCACGTTTGTATGCTGACACGAATTCCCCTTTGTTTAATCGCGCCCTTCAAGCCATGTACCCTCCCGGATCTACATTTAAACTTATTGATGCACTTATCGGACAAAACGATGGGGTAATAAAACGGTCTACCAGCTTTCCCTGTGCGCAAGGCTATCCACCCATGGGAGGCAAACCCAAGTGCCACCCACATGCTCCGGTGGATCTGGTTGGTTCGGTAGCACAATCCTGCAATTCCTATTATAGTTATGTGTTCAGGGAAATTGTGGATCAGAAAAAATTCCCAACTTTTGTGGAAGGCTATAATCATTGGAGAAATACAGTAATGACCTTTGGTCCGGGTACTCATCTTGGAACTGACCTGCCTTATGACAAACCGGGAAACGTACCTTCTGTACAATATTATAATAAAGTGTTTGGCAAAAACGGGTGGAGAAGCAATACCATTGTTTCACTTGGTATCGGGCAGGCCGAGTTGTTGCTTGTGCCTTTACAAATGGCAAATGTGGTGGCCACTATCGCAAACAGAGGCTTTTATTATGTTCCGCATTGTATTAAAGGAGTAGGCACAAATAAAACTATAGATAAGAAATTTACTCAGAAAAATTATGTGGCAGTTCAGAACCAGGACGCATACACTAACGTAATTGACGGCATGCAAACCTGTTTTGATGCCGGTACCGCATATTATTCAAGAGTGCCGGGTGTAGTAGCCTGCGGCAAAACAGGAACAGCTGAAAATCCACACGGTAAATCACATGCTGTTTTTATGGCTTTTGCACCCAGAGAAAATCCCAAAATCGTGATTGCATGCTTGATTGAAAATGCCGGTTTTGGCGGGGTATGGTCAGCGCCAATTGTTAGCTTAATGATAGAGAAGTATGTGACCGGGAGGGTAACCCGGCCTGAACTTGAAAAACGCATGATGGCCGTGGATCTGATTCAGGGAAAAAATCTACTCACAACAGAACACCACTAATGGTACAAAGAAGAAATCAGAACAGTTTATTTTATGGGGTCGATCGCCTTCTGGTGCTGATTTATGTATTGCTGGTTATTATGGGTTGGTTTAACATACATGCGGCCGTTTACGATGAAGAACATCAGAGTATTTTTGATACCACCCAAAAATACGGCAAACAACTCATCTGGATATTTAGTGCCGCCATTATTGCCTTTTCTATTCTTTTAATCGATGCAAATTTTTATACGGCATTTGCCTACGGATTTTATGCCTTGTTTATTGCAGCCAACATACTGGTCATCTTTTTAGGCAAGGAAATCAAAGGGAGTAAATCCTGGTTTAAATTCGGTGAATTTAGTATACAACCTGCAGAGTTTATGAAGTTTGCGACTAATCTGGCCCTGGCTAAATTTCTGAGTAACCAAAACATCAATGTCACGCAAAGAATTGGATTTAAGTTAAAACAAATCCTAAAGTATTATCAAAATACGTTTGTTGCATTGCTGATAATCGTAACACCACTGATTATTATAAAACTCCTTCAGGATGAAACGGGACTTGCTATTGTGTTTTTGGCTTTTATTATTGTGCTGTACCGCGAGGGGCTGAATGTAGGCTTTATCATTTTCGGCATTATGGTTACAATACTCTTCGTGCTTTCACTGGCCTTTAGTCAGATCTATGGACTTCTCATAGTTTTGGCAACAATGGCTGCCTCCGTGCTTTTGTTTGTGAAAAGAACACGGGCAAATGTGATTGCAGTTATAGCCGTGTATCTTTTGGCCGCCTCTGTGGTTTTAGGAACCAATTATGCCTATAATCACTTGGAAGCCCATCAGAAAGTGCGAATTGACGTGCTTCTGGGGCGGGGCGAAGTAAACATGAAAAAGGAAGGCTACAATGTGAATCAGGCCATGATTGCCATTGGTAGCGGTGGTTTTAGTGGAAAAGGGTATTTGCAGGGCACACAAACCAAATACGATTTTGTACCGGAGCAGGACACGGATTTTATTTTTTGCACCGTAGGCGAGGAGTGGGGTTTTGTGGGAAGCACCATTGTGATTTTTCTGGAGTTGCTTTTGATCCTTCGTTTGATTGTTCTTGCAGAGCGTCAGCGCTCCGATTTCAGCAGAATATATGGGTACGGGGTTTCCGCCATCTTGTTTTTCCATGTGGCGGTTAACATTGGTATGACCATTGGGCTCATGCCGGTGATAGGTATCCCGCTTCCATTCTTCAGTTATGGGGGCTCATCACTCTGGTCATTTACCATTCTTCTTTTTATTTTTATAAAACTCGATGCTAACCGTTTGCTGGTACTTCGTTAGAATTGGGTTTACCTAGTATTGTCATCACCATTTCAGCAAGTAGTTGATGGTTTATATTTTCAAAGGCATGGGGAGAATCCGGAAGAACAAAATAACGTGCTCCTTGAATTTTTTGTTGAATCAACAGGCTCTCTTCTTCGCTCACCATTCTGTCTTTTTCCCCTCTTCCTATCCACACGGGAATCTTAATCTGGTCAAGTGAATTAATAAAACCAGGGGTGGAGTTTTGAAGGTCAAACATCATTTCAGAGGTGAGGGAAAGCAAATTGGTCCAGCCGGGGCCGTGTTTTGCAAGTAATTGTTTGGCATAATCAGGCGCTTTTTCAAGGAGAAATTCGGGATTTAATTTGCTGCGTTCTTTGGCTGTGAATTCTTCGGTCCATTTGAATTTTGTTCCTAAAGTAACGATTCCTGAAAAAAGGGTTCTGGCATTTATAGCGACGTTTAAGGCTACAAAACCACCCATGCTGTAACCAAACACAAAAGGGGCCGGTATGTTTTCTTTCGAAATGAAATCAAGGAGTTCATCACTAAAACGTTCAATCCCAAAATCACCTTTTAGCGCTTTGTTTCCATGTCCGCTAAAAGTAAACGTGTGCGCCTGAATGTTTGTGTTTTTGAGGTGTTTTTCCAGCACGCCCAATTCATCCCCCGAACCCAAAGCGCCATGAAGTAAAATCAAATGATGCATTTACAAGAATACGAAATATGGTATTAGGTTGTGTAGTAGTTTTTCTTAAGTTTTATCGGGGGTTTCAGGCTTTTTACTATTTTTAAGGCTTTAATCAGGTGCAAAATAAAACCTCCAAATATCTCATCTGGCTTTGGGTTATCTTACTCGGACCGGTGTTGTGTATCTTCTTAATACTGTCACTTGTCGGGCTGGAAGCCTTTGGTCCCCTGCCTGATGTCCATGAACTTGTAAATCCAAAGAACAATCTGGCCACTATTGTTTATAGCGGAGACATGAAGATCATTGGCAAGTATTACAGCGAAAACAGGGTAAATGTTGAATTTAAGGATTTGGACAAGGACATTGTGGATGCACTTATAGCAACTGAGGACGCAAGGTTTTATGAACATAGCGGAGTAGATGTAAAAGCACTGGGTCGATCTGTATTTGGTGTGTTTACAGGTGGTAAAGGTGGAGGCAGTACCATTACCCAACAGTTGGCAAAAATGATGTTTCCCCGCGAGAAACTCAGCAAGCCGGCCCTTGTTGTAAGAAAGTTCAAAGAGTGGATCATTGCTACACGCTTAGAAAAATATTATACCAAAGAAGAGATTCTGGCTCTTTACCTCAACAAATTTGATTTTCTCAATCTGGCTGTTGGTGTCAAATCAGCTGCACAGATTTATTTCAATCGCAACCAGGACAGTTTAAAAATTGAACAGGCTGCTATGTTGGTGGGCATGGCAAAAAACCCTTCCTTTTTTAATCCAATCCGATTCGAAGAAAGAACACAGCAACGCCGTAATGTGGTACTCAGGCAAATGGTTAAATACGGTTACCTTGAGAAGGACAAATACGATAGTTTAAAAACCTTACCCCTGGGTTTAAATTTTCATCCTGAAGATCACAACGAAGGACTGGCAACTTATTTCAGAGAATATTTAAGAGACAATTTTTTAAACAATTGGTGTAAAAACCACATCAACCCAAATACCGGAAAACCATACAATATCTATAAAGACGGACTTAAAATTTTTACTACAATAGATTCACGCATGCAATTGTACGCCGAAGAAGCTGTAAGTGAACACATGAGTGACCTCCAAAAACTATTCAGTAAGGAATGCCTGAACAAACGCAATGCGCCTTTTGCATGGAATGTAAGTAAGCAGGAAATTGAAAACATGATGTACGCCTCTATGAAACGCAGCGACCGTTACCGTATGTTAAAGGAAACAGGCATGAATGAGTTTCAGATCCTTGGTACATTTAAAAAGCCTGCAAAAATGAGAGTGTACAGTTTGAGAGGAGAGATCGATACGGTACTTACCCCTTATGACAGTATCAGGTATTACAAAAGTTTTTTACAAACCGGGTTTATGGCTATGGAGCCGCAAACCGGATACATTAAGGCCTGGGTTGGTGGCATAAACCACAAACATTTCAAATACGATCATGTGAAAGTAAGCAAACGGCAGGTGGGCTCAACCTTTAAGCCATTTGTTTACGCGTTGGCCATACAAGAAGGGTTGTCGCCCTGCCACCAGGTACCGAATGTGAAGACCTGCATCACAGGCGAAGACGGCAAAGATTGGTGTCCTGAAAATTCCGACGGGCCCAACGATAAAAACGCTGGTAAGATGATTACTTTAAAAAGGGCGCTTGCCCTTTCCGTTAATTATGTAACTGCCTGGGTAATTAAACAATATGGACCACGGGCAGTTGTTGATTTGTGCCATCGGCTGGGCATAACTTCCGATATACCGGAAGTGCCTTCCATTTGTTTAGGTACACCCGACATTAGCGTTTTTGAAATGGTTGGAGCAACTGCCACATTTGTAAACAAAGGCACTTACATTCAACCAACCTTTATTACACGCATTGAAGATCAAAACGGAAAGGTGCTGGACGAGTTTATTCCAAACACGGATGAGGTATTCAGTGAAGAAAAAGCCTATGCCATGATCCAACTGATGCGTGGTGTTGTGGATGGAGGAACAGGCACGCGATTAAGAACCCGGTACAAATTATATAATCAGATCGCCGGCAAGACCGGAACAACCCAACGGAATGCTGACGGTTGGTTTATGGGCCTTACGCCTGAATTGGTGGCCGGTGTATGGGTAGGAGGCGAAGACCGAAGTATACATTTTAACTCCATGGTAGAAGGTCAGGGAGCAACCATGGCTTTGCCCATTTGGGGAAAATTTTTCAGCAAAGTATATGCTGATAAAAAGCTGAAGGTGAATCAGGGTGAATTTCCGCGGCCCGCAACCATAGACCCTTCCTTAGATATGGACTGTTCCAAATACGACAATATGGTAACGGAAGAGCCACTTGAAGAAAATGAGTTCGATTAAAGGTATCCGAAATGGTTTAAGTGCTTTTTTAAACAGATACCTCAGTCCACATCTTTATTTGTGGATGCTTTTCCTGATTTTTCTTATAGCAGAGTGTGTTGTTAACCCTGTAGCGGAGTTTCCCCTAAACGATGACTGGGCTTACACCAAAGCAGTTAGGTTACTGCAATTTGAGAATACGTTTACAATTGGGGACTGGCCTGCAATGACCCTGTTTACCCATATTATTTGGGGATTTATTTTTACGAAAACATTAGGCTTTTCTTTTTTTATTCTTCGCCTTTCAACGCTGGTATCAGCCTTCATTGGAATAGTAGTGTTAAATAAATTGGTTATCAGAGTATCCGGTAATAAAATGCTGGGATTCCTTGCTTCTTTGATTTTATTGTTCAATCCAATCTACTTTAATCTATCAAATACATTCATGACGGATGTAAACTTCAATACCCTTTTGCTTTTGGATTGTTTATTGATCTTTATTTTTTTTGAAAACAAAAAACCAAAAATGCTGTTTTGGATTTTTTTGGTGTCCTCACTTCTGGTGTTGATCCGACAGTTTGGGCTGATTGTCCCGATTAGTTTTGTTATAGCCTGCTTTTTTTTAAAAGAAAATAAATACCTTTTTTCCGGGCTTGCAATTCTTATTTGCGTTCTGGTTGTGCTTATCCTGCAGTTGTATGAGGGTCATTTGGAAAAAATACTTCCTGAACAGGCGGCATATAAGTTTGCGGGGCAGATGAATCTGTTCAGTACCGGTTTTTGGGAAAAGTTCTTTACACTGCTTGGTCTGAGGAGCCGTATAGTACTTTTGCAAGTAATGGTGTTTATCACACCCTTCAGTTTACTTTTTCTGCCGTCTCAGCTTTTAGGCTCCAAACGTATGAATATGCTCATCATAAGTGTGGTAGTTTTTGTTGGGGTTTTTGTAATTTTTCGATACGAAAAATTCTTTTTAGGAAATGTGTTCTTAAATATGACGCTCGGCCCTGAGCTTTTTTATCAAAATACCCAAACCGGCATACAACACAATCACTCGGCTGTTTTTCAAAACAGTGTAGAAGTAATTAAGTTTTTATTTCCTTCACTATTTATCCTTGGGTTTATATTGTTTCTGAACAAGAGAAAACGCAAGTCAGCCATCGGCTCACAGACTAAGCCTTTTGTGGTGTTTATGTTTTTTTTAACACTAACGTATCTTGGGGAATTGTTCATTTTCGACAGTTTATTTGACAGGTATGTTTTGCCTCTGGTTTCAATTGGTCTTATTCTTACGTCCTATTACGCAAAAGAATCTATTCCCAGGCCGAAGTGGATACTGTTTACAATTCCACTTTTATTTTACGTTTCGGTTTTTGGCACAAAGGATTATTTTACACTTAATACCAAAAGATGGGAAGCCTATCATTTTCTTCGTCAGGAGCAGCACATTACCGCCGGGAATGTGAATGGAGGTTTTGAGTTAAATTGCTGGGATGATGGCAAAACGGTTTGGTGGCGCGACTACACAAGTCTGGAGGCCTACGATTACATTATACAATTTGATCAACCGAAGCAGTTTAAACCGTTGAAGGAGTACCAATTTAGGCGCTACTTCCCTTATAAAATGGATAAAATCAATATATTTGTCCGCGACAGTTTACACTAAAATTCTATGATAAAAAGAGTGGTTAATAATGCCGAGGAGGCCCTTAAAGATGTGAAGGATGGAATGACTTTAATGGTTGGCGGTTTTGGCTTGTGCGGAATACCTGAGAATTCAATTGCTCAGTTGGTGAAGATGGGAGTTAAAAACCTGACCTGTATAAGCAACAATGCAGGGGTGGATGATTTTGGACTGGGTCTACTACTGCAAACGAAACAAATTCGTAAGATGATTTCGAGTTATGTAGGAGAGAACGATGAGTTTGAACGACAAATGTTGAGCGGGGAATTGGAAGTAGAATTGGTTCCGCAGGGCACACTGGCTACACGCTGTTTAGCTGCAGGTTATGGCATGCCGGTAATTTATACGCCTGCAGGCGTTGGAACCGAAGTGGCACAGGGAAAGGAAACCAGAAGATTCAGTTTTAATGGCGAGGAAAAGGAGTATTTGATGGAAAAAGCTTTTGAAGCCGATTTTGCTATTGTAAAAGCCTGGAAAGGGGATGAGGCCGGTAATCTTGTTTTTAGAAGCACAGCCAGAAACTTTAATCCCATGATGGCCATGGCAGGAAAAATAACGGTCGCTGAGGTTGAACACCTGGTGCCTGCTGGCGAATTGGATCCGGATCATATACACACACCGGGTATATACGTTCATCGGATTTTTCAGGGTAAAAATTACGAAAAACGAATTGAACAGAGAACTACCAGAAAACGGTAATGATGATCGGACCGGCATGGCTTAATTTCCCTTTCCAAAAAAAATCGGGAGTAAATTTTGTTTCCTCGCTGGAACCACTCTTTTTCTGTTTATTTTTAGTAGCCGGACTCATCAATGTGTGGTCGTCTGAGTTTTTTCTCAGCCTAGATGGACCAGCACATTTACATAACGCAAGGTTGTTGAGCCAAATTGACAGTAGCCCCTTTTTACAGAACTTTTATGTTCGGTCTTCCTTCTATCTTCCCAATTACTTTACGAATGTTGTTTTAAGTGGTTTAATGAAGGTTTTTAATGCAATAACTTCTGAAAAGATCCTTATCAGTTTTATTATCACCTTTATTCCGCTATCCTTCAGGGCTATGGTAAATACAATACAACCTGAAAAAACAGCGTATACTGCTTTGATCTTTCTGTTGCCCTTCAGTAAACTTCTTCACGTTGGGTTTTACAATTTTATGGCGGCTTTTGTGTTTTTCAATATTGCTGTTATTTTGTTTTATAGGCTTTTAAGGAGCGGGCCAAGTACAGGTCTGTTTGTATTGACTACAGCAAATGGCCTTTTGTTGTACTATTCCCATGCCTTGGTTTTTGCACTGGCCGGTGTTACAATACTGTTTCTTTTGGTTTTCGAAAATGTGAAAACGCCTAAACTGATTTTTGGTTTTATGCTCAGTCTGTTTTTAATGTACATTATTCCAATTGTCATGTACGTGTTTTTTGTGAGCACTTTTTCAATTCCAGACTACAATTACGACATCCCGTCACATGAAAAGGTGGAAGGTTTGATTATGTTCCAGGATGGAGTAACTTTTCAAAAACACAAGGAGCTTGAAAACACAGCTCTAGTGCCTCTGCTTCTGATTTTTTTTGCCGGGATCATTGTATCCGCAAGAGAAAGACAAAAGACATGGAGTGAGTTCTTTAAGGTATCTGATCTATTTATTCTTTTCAGTTTAGGCATGATCTATCTTATTTTTCATAGTAAGGACGGGCAGTTTGGAGGCATGTTTGTACACCGTATCAGTTATATGGCTTACTATTTTGCCATTGTATGGGTTCTTTGTAATCTGAACATATCATGGTTCAATTATCTTTTAAGTCTTGGGTTTGTTCTGGTTATTTATATTAGTTTATCTATTGAACGGCACAAGTATTCGGCTCAATTTGACAAATACATCAGAGGAGTTATTTCAACGGAACACTATATTCAGGACAACTCGCTGGTAAATAGTATCATATTAACCGACGTGTGGCACCTTAATCATCTTTCGGGGTATCTGGGTTTGAACAAAAATTTGGTACTTAATGATAATTATGAGGCTATTCTGGATTGGTTTCCGTTAAGGTTTAAAAAGGATGTGATTTACCCTTATCAATTACCCTTGGATGTAAGAACCGAAACCAAACACCATCCGGATTATGTATATGTTTTCGGCGATGTTCGTTTGCTTGATCAGGAAAGGTACAGATTAAGTGCAGATTTCTTAAAGCAAAAAACCCGCTGTATTTATAATTCGGTGGACGAGCATTCACATTTGTATAAAGTGATAAGGAATGAAAAAAGGTGAATCAGAAATTGTTACGCATTAGGTTTAAGACTTGAAACAAAATTGAGACGTGTTATTTAACTCCATACATTATATTCTTTTTCTCCCCGTAGTGGTTTTACTCTACTACCTGTTGGCTGCAAAATACCGGTGGATATTAATATTTGTGGCTAGCTGTTATTTTTATATGGCCTTTATGCCCAAGTACATTCTTGTACTATTTTTTATAATTATTATAGATTATTTAGCGGCTTTAACCATTGAGCAGGTAAAGGGGAGGCTAAAGCTGTTTTATCTGGTGGCCAGCCTTAGCTCAAACATTGTGCTGCTTGCTTTTTTTAAGTACTTCGGATTTTTGAACGATAACCTGGAATTTGTCTTCAGTTTATTCGGCAAAGACTACCACCGCATCAATATGGAATTTATTTTACCAATTGGTTTGTCTTTTCACACTTTTCAATCCATGTCCTACACGATTGAAGTGTACAGAGGCAGACAGAAAGCGGAAACGCATTTGGGATATTTCGCAAATTATGTGTTGTTTTTTCCTCAAATGGTGGCAGGACCAATTGAGCGATACGCCAGTTTAGGAAAAGAATTAAAAGAAATCCATTACCCGAAATATCAGAATTTCGCTGATGGATTAAAGTTAATAGTGTTTGGATTGTTTGTAAAAATGACAATAGCAGATAATCTGGCTCCATTTGTGAACGAGGTATATAGTGACCCATATAAATATAGCTCTGTGGAAGTGCTGTCGGCTATTTTCGCCTTTTCGTTTCAGATTTATGCTGATTTTTTTGGATACTCTTCCATTGCATTGGGTTCTGCAAAAATGTTAGGCATTACCATAATGGATAATTTTAAAACACCGTACCTTGCCAAAAGTGTTACGGAGTTTTGGACACGATGGCACATCTCACTTAGCACCTGGTTCAGAGATTACCTCTATATTTCCATTGGTGGGAACCGGGTACATACCCTCCGTTGGGCATTCAATATTATGCTTGTGTTTATGGTGAGTGGCTTGTGGCATGGGGCAAGCTGGATGTTTGTAGTTTGGGGAGCTTTGCATGGCCTCACGCTTTTGGCGGAGCGATTTTTTTCAAGCTTGTTTAAATTTGAAATTAAACAAGGTTGGTCTTTTATTAACGTGATGCTTTGTTTTAAAACCTTCGTTATTACCTCTTTCATTTGGATTTTTTTTAGAGCCGAAAATTTGGAGACTGCAAAAGGAATAATAAAATCAATAGTGTATTGGAGAGGATCAGTTAACATTTCCGGAGATGTCCTTGTTTTGATTCTAATTGCAACAGGTGTTGTGTTGCTCGACATGTTTTATTACAACTCCCGCTTTGAGCTTAAATTAAACCAAAGGAAGCCTTTGATCAGATGGGCTGTCTATGCTTTATTGATTTTTTGTTTGTTAGCCCTTTCAGGAACAAAGAAATTTGCGTTTATCTATTTTCAGTTTTAATGGTAAAATACATTAGCATACGTTTACTGGCATTGCTCCTGATTTGTATAGGCGTCAACTACTTGTACACCCTGCTCTTTTTTGAGCGCGATTTGAAGGAAAAAAGTCACATCGTGCTTGAGCTACGTGAAACCCAAAAACAGGCTGACATTCTTTATTTTGCAGAGTCCTCCAACGTTAATTACCGGGAGGAGGATTCAGTTAAATTCATTTTGTCAGAATTAACGAACTTGTTTTATCCTCAACTTAAAATTGTTGCTGTAAATAATGTGGCCTCTCACGCAGGAATTTTTAAAAAATGGTTGCATGAAATTGATCTTCAAAACACTAAACTCAAAGCGCTTGTAGTAACCATGAACCTGAGATCATTTGATGCCGCCTGGAGGCACTCAAATCTGGAAACTCCGCTTCAGGAGTCTTTTGTTTTGCTACAACCTTACCCAAATGTGGTGAATCGGTTTTTGCTTTCCTTGCAAGCTTTTGATAGCAAAACAGAAAAAGAGAGGAAAGATGATATGATAAAGGAATGGAAAACAACCCAATTAAAATTTCCTTTTAAGTTCAACTACAGAACGGTTAGTGATTGGGATTGGGCCATGTCAAATGGCGGTCAATTGAAGGAAGATGGAACTTGGGATGTGAAGAAGGCAGAATTGGCATGTCATTACATTAAGGCCTATGCATTTAATCTGGATGCAGAAAATGCCAGGACCAAAGATTTTGATGAAATAGCAGCATGGGCCGAAAAGAATCAAATCCCTGTGTATTTTAACCTGCTTGCTGAGAATGTGGAATATGCCGATAGTTTGGTTGGCAAGGAATTAGTATTTTTAATGAAACAAAACAGGGATTTTCTCGTGAAACGTTATACCGGGAAGTTCACCAAAGTTATAGATAATCTGGAGTGTTTGGAAGGAAAGGAATTCACAGACCAGGCATGGACAACAGAACATTATGGTTACCGGGGGCGTATGCTTATTGCGCGTAATCTGGCCAATCACCTAAAAAAACAATTTGAAAAAGAATACCATAAAGCGTATTAATTATGTTAGATAAAAACGGAATCGCAAAACGGATTGCTCGCGAAGTTAAAGATGGAATGTTTGTAAATCTTGGAATTGGCATTCCAACATTGGTTGCCAATTATATCCCCGATGGATTTAATGTGGTGTTGCAATCAGAAAATGGCATTTTGGGAATGGGTCCATTTCCTTTCGAAGGCGAAGAAGATCCCGATTTGATCAATGCCGGTAAGCAAACCATAACGCTTCTAAAAGGCAGCAGTATATTTGACAGCGCCATGAGTTTTGGAATGATACGATCCCAAAAGGTTGACCTGACTATTTTAGGTGCCATGGAAGTGAGTGAAACCGGAGACATTGCGAATTGGAAGATTCCCGGCAAAATGGTAAAAGGCATGGGTGGCGCTATGGACCTTGTGGCCAGTGCCAAAAACATTATTGTGGCCATGCAGCAGGTCAACAAGGCAGGTCAATCCAAACTTCTGCCAAAATGCGATTTGCCCCTGACCGGTGTGCGATGTGTGAAAAAAATAGTGACCGAACTTGGTGTATATGATGTATTACCACAGGGTGGTTTTAAATTGCTTGAAAGGGCACCGGGAATTAGTGTTGATCACATTCGTAACGCAACCAAAGGAAAACTCGTCATTGAAGGGGAGATCCCGGAAATGCAAATCTAAAGAACTGGAGATTGTGCACAAACCGGCGGTATTTTTAGTTTTATGGTGTTTCTGTTCTTGCAAGCCAGATGCTGAGCGCATCCACCAAAGACTTATTCTTGCTAAAGACAGCGGTGTACATCAGATGGATACGGTACTGTTGGACACCATTACAAAAACGTATTTTTCCAGAATACAAAAACCGAATGCCGAAGGCATGGCTTACACCTACACGATCCCAAAACCCTATATCGAAAAGGAGGTATACATTATCTATAAAGGCAAAGCACGGTCCAATTTTGCTTTTTCTCAGGGGGCTTTGGCTTTTGTAGCCTTTGATGAGTGGGGGCAACAATTGTGTTGGTGGGGCATTACCCTAAGGCCGCATTTGCAGTATCAGAATGAATGGAACGCGTTTAGTGACTCCATCCACATTCCGGCTTTGATCGAGAAAAGAAAATATGCTGGCGTTAAAGCCTATCCTTTTCTGGGCAATTCTCCCGGAGAAAAACTGGATATTGATTCATTTCAGATTATACTTAAAAAGCGAGCGGAGTATTAATGAAAGCGATCATACTATACATCCGCCGGTTTAACGAAGGAAGTCTTCGTGTTGCGAATACACTTTCACTAAAGCAGAATTCCACCCGAACTGCCTTTTCTTTTTTATTGTTTTTGTTTTGTCTGCTTTGGTTTTATTATTACGTTGGCGTTTTTAGTTTTTTAGAGGTCCGTCCCTCGTCCATTCATTCCTCAGCCCAGTGTCAAAGAGCCTCTATAGCACTAAATTATTACGAGGTGGACATGAATTTTTTTAAGCCCAGAGTTCAAAAATTCAGTGATGGTGGTGGGGTTACAGGAGTAGAATTTCCAATACTCTATTACCTTGATGCCCTCGCTTATAAAGTATTCGGGTTTAACGAGCCCATTGCCAGAGCTATAAGCCTGACAATCGTATCCCTGGGCCTCTTTTTCTTTTTTTTGTTGACCAGGCGATTGCTTAACAACGCATTTATGGCGATTGCAATAGTGGGTTCGGCTGCGTTTTCACCGGTACTCTTGTTTTATTCCCCAAATTTTATGCCTGATGCGCCCAGCATGAGCTTGGTATTGATATCCTGGTATTATTTTTTCCGGTATCTGCATGATCAGAAAACCAAATACATCACCTTATTCTTTGCCTTTTCCACTTTGGCAGCTTTAATTAAGGTGGTGGCCCTTATTTCGCCAATAACCGTTTTATGTATAGCCGTACTGGATAGGTTAGGATTTTATAAAAACTCAAGACCGGAGTTTATATTCCCAAAACTATACCCACTGTTTTTAAAATTCGGACTTGCACTTCTGATTGTTTTCTCCTGGTATTATTATGCCGATTGGCTGGCCTGGGTTCACCAAAATGAAACCTTTTCTATGCGACCTGTTATCGGAGATCCCGGAACGTTTAAACAACTTCTCGAATATCTGGTTGGTGTTTGGGTTTATCAATACTATGCTTATGAAACCTATGTGTTGATGATTAGTTCCATCCTGATACTCATTTTTTGTTATAAATACGTTAGTAGACTTTTATTTTCAATTACTCTGTTCTTGTTTTTTGGTAATGTGTGTTTTGTGTTTTTATTTTTAAACCAGTTTATCCATCACGACTATTATATTATTTCTATTTTGCCCCTCATCTTTTTTCTATTTCTTACCATGGCGGATGCAGTCAGCAGGATGGCCAACACCTACTTACCAGCTTTGAAGTTAGTTTTTTTGGTGATCCTCTTTTTTAATATGAAAGAATCTGTATTGAATTGCCGTTTAAATTACGAATACCGTTACAGCAACAAAATTTATTACGGCACTTACGATCACAGACCTTATTTCGATCTTGAGAAGCGACTGCGCCAGGCCGGAATCCAGAGGAGCGACCTAACCATAAGTGGCTTTGACGATACCTTTTGCAGCACCTTGTACCTCATGAATCAGGTCGGGTGGCCAATCGCCAATTGGCATAATGTATCGGAGATTAAAGACATGCTGGAGCATCCTAAAAGCAAATACCTTGTGCTCAACGACAGTGCCCGTTTTAACAAAGTATTTCCGAATGATTTTGATAAAAACATCGTATTAACTCACAGGGGCTTGATTGTCTATCGGCTCAAAAACAACTAAATGCTGAAGCAGACTATAGATATCGTTCTTCCCTGTTACAATCCCCAACCTAAGTGGTACACCGAGTTGTTGCACTTTCATGAAAGGGCAAAAGAGAACTATACCATAAGGTACATTCTGGTAAACGATGGTTCAGTTAATGCTGAGTTAGAGAAGGCCTTGCCTGTTTTAAAGTCAGAAGGTATTGATGTAACATACATTTCCTATCCGGAGAACAAAGGAAAGGGTTATGCCTTGAGACAAGGTGTAAAAGCAAGCAAGAATGAATATGTTATATATACCGACATTGATTTCCCCTTTACGAACAACAGCGTAATGGATGTAATTGATAAGATCCTTGGCGGTGGCTCAGATGTTGTAGCAGGAAATCGAGATGCCATGTATTACCGAAATAAAATGAGTTTTTTCAGGAAACTACTGTCTAAGTCATTTCGGTTTATTTTGAAACATCTGCTACGGATGAAGGTAACCGACACACAATGTGGCTTGAAAGCTTTTAATGCAAAAGGGAAGGAGGAGTTTCTAAAAACCAGAATTAACCGGTACCTCTTCGATTTTGAATTTATCTACAGGTGTGGAAAGAATAATTCCATACGAATAACACCGGAAGCAGTTGAACTAAAGCCAAATGTAGAGTTCAGTAAAATGAAACTTAAAATCTTAGTTCAGGAAACCTTCAATCTTTTTAAGGTGATTTTGTTCTCCTGATTTATTTTCTGGGAAAATTATTGTACAAGGTATCGTTTTGGACTGAAATCACCCTTACACTCAGGGTCTCGGGTCTGAGCAAAAAGTTGGATACACGATAGCCCAGATCATACGTGCCGTGTATAAAAAATTCCTGACGGCAATCTTTTTCCAGTTCTATAAGGTATTCCACAATGCTGTAGTCTGATCCAAATCCCGAAACGACTTTTAACGGCAAGGAATATTTCCAATTGTATTCTTTGCCTTTGGCTTTGGCTACAATAAGTGAATTCGCCATTTCGCGGAAGGTTTTGGCTTTGGTGTGATAATGCAGGCTGAGGATATAAAATCCGGACTGTAAGGAATTGCTGTCGGCTACATACATGCCATCGTAATTCAGTTGATTCGATTCCTGATAGGGCTTTCGGTTTTCCTCTTTTATGTATACAACTGAAGTCGAATCGCTGTAATACAAGTTTTTACCCTTGATCTCCAGAATGTTTGCGTCGAGTATAGGTTGGTGCATTAAGGCTTTTGTAACAAAGCCAAATTCAGTGCTGTCGTTTTTGGAATATTTTGAAGTTAGTTTCCAAAGTCGTTTTTCATCTTCCATAAGTGTTTCCTGAGTTTTGATGACAAAAAATGGTTTTTCATTCAGCAGGGAATCAGAAGCGCGTTTACGTTTGTATGAGTTTAATATTTCAATTCCCATTTCAGTTTCTGTTACAGATGTTCTAGACATATAAGCACTCTGAATCGGCAATCCGCTGTGATAGGAATAGATGGAGGAGAGATACATGGGTATGGTGCACGTACTTCTGTCGTATACTTCCGAGCCAAGGTAAAATAGGGGTAAGGGAAGAATGGCTTGCACATCCTTTTCTTTTATGGCCTTTAGTAGAGATTTTTCCTCCGCGGTAAGCAATTTAGGGTTAAATACGTTTCTGTCTTCCCACATCAAACCATCATACACTTTAAAATAGGCATTGCCTTCGTACAGATTAAAGGAAAGATACAGGCCCGCAAGCAAAACAACTAAGGCAGTACTCAGCTTGCCTTTAAATTTGAGTTTAAAAAGTTCATGTAGGGCATGAAATAAAATAAGCGGCAGTAGGTAATACATAAACCAGCTAAAGCGGCCCATGGCCCTGAATTGATTGAGCGCCTGAATTTTAATGCCGAATGATTCCTGTAGTTTATATTGTATGCCGAATGAAAAGAGCAGAAAACAAGAGGCCGCAAAAAAGAGTGCCATAAGACCTTTGTTTAATTTGAGTTTACAAGCGTAGATAAGCAGAAATGGAAGGCTTATTACCAAGAGCACAATTAAGCCTAATCCCAGATAGGCACTTCCTTCAAAATGCTGAGGACTGGAACCTACTAACTGGCTAAGGAAATTTTTGAATGGCCCAAAGTCGGGAACTAAAAAGCTGGAAAGATCACTAATGAAGTCAGCATTTCCATAGGGTTCAGAGCTTCGGCCCGGGTGTTCATCGCTTAAAAACATAAACCCTCTGAAGGCGATGATGGGTATTACTCCGGCGACCAGGGCGTGCACTATAAAAAGGAGACGTTTTCCCTTATGTATAAGCATTAAAAAGAAGAGGGCAAAAAAACTGAAAAGGGAAATGCCTAGTCCATAATAAGGGTGAATTAAAAACAGTAGGCAATTGATTAAGGTGAGTGTAATGATTTTGTTTTTTGTCGGGTTGTCCTGATAACGGAGTAACAAAACACATGAAAAGGGAATGATGCAGGCATAGGCGAGCGCATAATGGCCTGCATAGATGCGGAAGTACTGAGGTGATAATATGGTTATGGCCAGCGCAACACAAAAGGAAGCCGCTGCAGGCAAGCCCAGTTTCCGGAAAATGCTAAGGTAGGCAAGGGGACAAAGCAAAATGGACAAAAACATGATAAAGTGAAGTATACCAATAGAATAATCATGTGCAAATCCGAATGGCTTTAAAATAAATGTCAGCAATGGCTGGCAATCGGTATAAACAACATGCTCTCCAAAGGGATAATTAAAACCTTTAAAGTGCAGTAAAGCATCCGAGTTTTTGATCTGATAAACAAAAGTGTAATAGTTTTTTAAGGAATCGTCAATTGAACTTGAAAGTATGCTGTTAAGATTCAAAAATACATGGTGAAAGTAGAGGCTATAGTAAATCAGAGTTATTACAAAGAGCAGCAGGTAAGGGTGTTTTAGGGAATTGGCGAGGCCGTTTTTTAGAACCATTGACGTTATTTTGTTCTGCAAGTGTAAGATTTTCTTCTGAATTGAATGCCTAGAAATTTATTATGGTTACTTTGTTTTGGTCCATATAAAAACGCTGCATCCATTGTTTCAAACCAACGTGATTTGGATCATGAAATGCGTAACACAGTTCAGTAACACAAGTGCTTGAATAGCCATTAAGCGTATAAAGATTCAATTTCTGGGTTGCAAGCATAACGTCAAGCTGAAAACTATCATCCTGACTTTTTGTATTCACAACAGCTACGATGGAGTTATTATTAATGTTTGACAGAGTGATGAGATGTTCAAAAACTTCCGTACGGTACCTTCTGTTTTTGGAGGAAGTGCGAAGCTGGTTCTTGGGAAGTTCAAACGAATTGTCGAGTAATACAAGTGGTACTATAAGAATGTATACCCAAATGAATTTTTTATTGGCTAAGCGATCTAGCATAATAACACCCGACCAGATCATGCCAAATACCATAACAATCATAAAACGCGCAGGAAGTCGCAGGTTTGAAAATCCGGGCAATGGTTGAATGTAAAAGAACAAAGAGTTTTTTTCAGCATCCCTTGAAAACAGGATTATAAAACCCAAACTCACCATAAGCAGAATGAGCTGGATTGGAAATCCCTTTCTATCCTTGATGAGCCAGTAAATAAAATAGCCAAGTGCAGAAAGAAAACCCAAATACACAAATAGTCCGGGAAAAAGTTCATGGAGATACCAGAGAGGACCTTCTTTTATAGGAGGTGATTTTAAAATATCCCAAAAAAGTACATTTCCCTGTGTAAAAAAATAACTATATAAATTGGGTAAATTGTAGGAGATGTAATCGTATTGTAGGGGCGTGCCCGCATTCATCCAGTAGTAAGGAAGAGCAACGAGCAAGATCAATCCTACTGCTGCGATAAAGGATAGGCTGAGATACACTAATTTCCGCGCCGAAATAACTTGCTTTAATTTGGTTAGACGGCCGTTTGTTGGCAAATAGATTGCCAGAAAAAGAAAAACAAAGAGGCTTAGAAAAAGAGCAAGGTACACGTTGCTGTAAAATTGAAGCACAAATGCAAGCAAACAAAACAAGAAGTACTTCAATTTACCTGAATTTAGAAACAGAACTAAGTGTACCAGCACCAGCGGAATAAAAAACTTGCAATTCATCTGTAGGTGCATAAACTGACTTAAATTATTTATACCAAAGGCAAAAATGTAGGCCCCTATAGCGGAGGCAAAAACTGAAATTCCCATTTTCCTGAAAGCCCAACATGCACATGCATAATTAAGCGCACAACAAGACATCCACCAAAGTTGGTAGGAGGTTTCGGTGTCAAATGATAAAAATCGGAAAAGCGCATAGATAGGCAGGGTGCCGGCCATGCAGTCAGATATGGCGACATTGTTTTCAAAGGGGTACATAAAATTGGCCCTCCAAAAATTGGGCTCAATGCCCTTGAGCCACTTAAACCCGTGTTCCAGAATATAATTGATAAATCTGGAATCCCCGTAGTCTCCGGGCGTATACTCCAAATGAATGCCTACTATTCGAATGCAATAATAATAGAACCCGAATAGGAATACTGACCAATTAAAGATCTGTGGTAGTTTATGGTTTATTTGGCCGGGTAGTTTCAATCTGGACTAAAAGTTCAAAGCGTGTGGGGGTCTTACTATCAGATTAAAAAGGGCATTTGTAATTGCATAGCTTGAATGAGAAAGAGAGTTAAGACCTTAGTATGACTATCTGATTGAATTGATCAAGCCCTCTCGGTTCTATTTTGATAAAGAAGATAAGTTGAGATGCAAATTCCTTGCATTTATAAGAAGGAAGGGTTATTGCAGAATATTTTGGCACCATAAAGTAAATATATTAATAATTGGCTGCAATTTAATATATGTTCAGGCGGTTAGGGCAGTAAAACCGGATTATACGGAGTACCGTATCCTTGACTAAAACCAACTTTTTTTTCTTTTGCCTCCTATTCCTAAAACTCCCAACAAACCCCTGGTGACTTCACGCGCCACCGTTCTTCCTATTTGTTTCACCAAAGGATTTCCTCCGGCTTGTTCCAGCAGGGATTTTTCAGGTTTCTCCTGTTTTTTTCTTTTTATTTCTGTTGGTGTTTCAGTTTCTGTAAGGTCTTTTAGTTTATCTCGCAGGATTTCGTATGCGCTTTCTCTGTCAATGCTTTTGTTGTATTTGTGCTGCAATAAACCGGCTTCCGTTTTAGATTGCACTTCGCTTGCACTTAGGGTACCTATGCGGCTGGCCGGGGCCTTTAAATGAACGGCGGCCAATGGGGTGGGAATGCCTTTTTCATTGAGGGCAGTTACCAGGGCCTGACCAATACCCAAACTGGTTAGAAGTTCATCCGTTTTGTAGAACGCTGAAATTGGGTAGTTCTCCGCGGTTTTACGAATGGCCTTGCGGTCCTTTTCAGTAAAAGCCCTTAAGGCGTGCTGAACTTTTAATCCCAATTGAGATAAAACCCCTTCAGGAATATCATAAGGGTTCTGTGTTATAAAAAACACACCCACACCCTTTGAACGAATGAGTTTTATGATACTCTCAATTTGACTCAGTAAAGCCTTTGACGCTTCCTTAAATATCAAATGCGCCTCTTCAATAAAAATGCAGAGTTTGGGCTTTTCAAGATCACCTTCTTCAGGAAAACTGGCGTATACCTCCGCTAATAAACAAAGCATAAAACTTGAAAAAAGTTTTGGCCTGTCCTGGATATCGCTTAAACGAATGATCGAAGCAATGCCTTTTCCTTTTTCATCCAAACGTAAGAGGTCCCTTACTTCAAAACTGGGTTCTCCAAAAAACAAATCGGCCCCCTGTCCTTCAAGTTCAATTATTTTTCTAAGTATAGTGGAAATGGAAGCCGGACTAATGCCTCCGTATTCTTTTTGTATTTCCGCCTTGCCTTCGTTGCCTGCAAATTGCAACAGTTGTTTTATGTCCTTTAAGTCCAGCAAAGGAAGCGCATGTTCATCGGCGTATTTAAAAAGCATGGCCACAATGCCGGATTGTGTATCATTGAGCTCCAGAATTTTCGAAAATAAAACCGGACCAAATTCCGAGACGGTTGCTTTTAAACGTACGCCCGCTTCCTTAGAAATCGAAAAAAACTCAGCGCCACAGGCCTCTGCCTTGTATTCTATTCCAATGGAGGCATGTCGCTCCTCAATTTTTTGGTTTATGTTTCCTGCTGCAGCAAGTCCACTCAGGTCGCCTTTTAAGTCCATGAGCAAAACCGGAACACCTTCTGAACAAAGGCTCTCAGCAATAATCTGAAGTGTAACCGTTTTCCCCGTTCCTGTGGCACCAGAAATCAAGCCGTGACGGTTAAGGGTTTTCAGGGGAATCTTTACAGGCGCTTCTTTTAGAGGAAGCCCATTTAGAATGGCCGCGCCAAGAGTAATGTATTTGCCTTGTGGTGAATAACCTGAAACAATGGAGTTAATAAAGGAGGAGGTGTCTGACATAAATAAAAAAGCCTTAACAAATTAAGGCTTTTCTAAAAAAGGATACAAAACTATTTTAGCAAACTCACGTGCCCCATTTTGTTGTAGATGTTTCCATCCAGATCTTTGTATTTGATTTTGTACACGTAAACGTCTTCCTTGAGTTCTTCGCTGCCCTGGTTGCTCACCGTGCCGTTCCAGCCG
>Ga0154020_10001860_pt1 | contig 25833 bp, 20 predicted proteins | sample Klosneuvirus_201_FD_109709 | JGI IMG/M metagenome (GOLD analysis project Ga0154020, IMG submission 109709) | Active sludge microbial communities from wastewater, Klosterneuburg, Austria - Klosneuvirus_20160825_MG | ecosystem: Engineered > WWTP > Aerobic digester > Activated sludge | place...
GAAAGACCACACAGTTGTTATTATCGTTCTCAGATGGTAGCAACTGTGCCAAATTTAACTGGAGACACAGAATAAATTTGGCCTTAATTTTGGGGTAAAGGTCAGTTACCCCATTTTTGTAAATGAAACTCTGCAACACAGACATATTGAAAAGTTTGCGTTAAGATTTTCTTTTTTCACAAAAACTATTTGACTGCATCCCAATGCAAAAACACTGATTTTCAGTTGTAAATAAAAAACCATCATAAACATGAAACCATTGATCTTATAAGGCCACAGAGCGTACCTATTTAAATTATATGTTCCCGGATGAGTCGTGATTTTTTACTCTTTTCCTATTCAACCCTTGTTCGTTTAAAATGATCAAAAAACCCGTGTTAGAGTGTTTCAAACTTAATTCGGTTCAACTTTGTAAGGGTCGAAGAGGAATTCTTAAAAAAAATAATTAAGTCTGATTCAATTTGTAGAAGAATAGGAGTAAATGAAATGAAAATGGAAACTCTAACAGAACAATTAAAAAATTATGAAGTAAAAATTCAATCCTTGAAGGATCAAGATTTACTCCAAACCCTACAAAAACTATTAGACCGAGAAAAACGAATTGGTGATGCCATTCTTTTAGCCTTAAAAGAAATTAGAACAAGAAGACTTTATGCAGCTATGGGATATTCGAGCCTCTTTGAAATGCTAGTTAAGCAGTTTAATTTAAGTGAATCGTCTACCTATACTAGATTACAAGCTTTAAAACTAATGGATGCTATTCCTGAAATACAAGAAGACTTAACTAAGGGAGATTTGAGTCTTTCCAATGCTGCCTTAGTTCAAGGATTTATTCAAAGAAATGAAAAGGAGAAAAACCAGTCTCTTACTCTTGAAGAAAAAAAAGAGATAGTCGAATTAGTCAAAAATAAGTCAAATCGTGAGGCTAAGATAGAATTAGCCAATAAAGATCCTCAAATTGCCTTACCACCGGAGAAAGAAAAACCTCTGCCTTTCAATCACACGCAATTGCAGATTACAGTTGATGCAGAGACGATGGGGATTTTAAGTGAAGTAAAGCATCTGTTAAGCCACACTATTCCAGATGGAAACTTAAAAGAGATATTAAAGTATATGCTTCAGTTGACGGCTCAGATCCTTAAGAAACGCAAAGGTCAAGATATTAAAGTGAAAGCTATAAAAAGTGAAATTAACCAAGATCAGAAAATAGAAGCATTAAATCTTTTTTACAATTCAAATCAGAGCAAGAAAATCGGAGAATCAAATTGTTCATTTGCAGCTATACAAGGCAATGAAATCAGAAATACAAATCGTTCAGATGAAACTATATGGGATAAGAAAAGAGGAACTTCAAATATTTCTTATAAATCTATTCAAAATACGAACGAAGAAGATCAAACCTTTACTGCTTCAAAACAAAGTCCAACCACTGGTAGGGATAAAGTAAATTTTCTGACAGATGGCGGCACCGACGTAAAAGTAAAAACCCATTGTAAGACTAAACTTGACCCTGACGTTTATCAAATAAATCAGCAAACACTCTTTTTATCTCAATCCTCTAGGGGCACCAGATTTATCCCTCAAGAGACTAGATTTATCTCTCAAGAGACTAAGCGTAAAGTGTTTCAACGATCAGGAGGATTTTGTGAGTTTATTGGAAAAAATGGAAAACGATGTCATAGTAAACATCAACTAGAGTGGGACCATGTCATTCCCTGGAGTCAAGGAGGTGGTAATGATGAAAAATCGCTGCGCGTTTATTGTCGATCTCACAACCAATATCGCACAAAAGAGACCCATGGGTTCTGGTATAGAGAGAAGAATCATATTTGACGATTTTTTTTCGGGGAGGATTATAACTTTTGTATTCACATGAAATCATAAAGAATCTTGTCGGTTCTTTGTGATTTTGAGTGCAGCAAATAACTGACTTTTGTTTATTGATTTACCTTTGTACTTTAGGGATGGGTTCTTCAAGAATTGATTCCCCTAGATTGACAAGTTCGATTTGCTAATTGGCAGAGTTGGATAAAAAAAGGTGAGTGAAGTGAAAGTATATTGAGTTGTCATATAAAAATCACCCACTCGCAACCTCTATGAGTCGGGTGTGCAGCCACTATTTCGTGGAAGTGGAAAGACAGTTTGCTGCATTTAATCCTGTGAGGGCGCAGTACTCAATAAGACTTTGATGAAAGAGGAGTTGATTATTGGATAAAGAATTCTCGCTTTCGATCAGACGATTTTGTTCTACAAAAAGATCATTGATTGAAATTCGTCCCAGGATAAAAGCTTTAGAAACTTCTTTATAAAGTTCTTTTGTGAGTTGCAGATTTTTTTGAGCTTCAAGAAGATTGTCGCGTGTGACTTCAATTTTCTCTTGAAGAAAAGTATATTTTTGATTGAGCTTTTGCTCACTAGCTTTTTGATCATTCAAAGCCATTTGGTATTGCAAATAGCTTTGAGAGATTTGCGCAGACGATTCATAACGACTCCAAAGTGGAAAGGTGAGCGAGACTTGCCCCAGCCAATTATAATTTTGATCTCGAGAAAGACCTTTGTCATATTGAAAATTAAAATCGAGTGAAGGAAAATGAAGACTCTTGGACGATGTCCAGGCGGCCTCATAAGATTTTGTTGACCAGTATTTTTGCTCCAGCATTGGGAAATTCAAAGTGTTGGGTGTTTTAGCTTTAATGGTATCTGCAAAGGGCCAATTGGTGGTCTTAATAGTATCAATAAACATGCTTTGAAGTTGTGTTTTATTTTCAAATAAATCGAGTTTAGCATTACGCAAATGACTTCGCTGTTGTGTAAAGTCAACTTCGGCTTTGATCATTTCATGGTGCGGAAGCTTTCCTTGAGTAAAACGATTTTTTGCAATCTTTAAGGACTCTTCTTTAAGTTTAACAATTTGCTCTGAGATGCGTACCATTTCTTGAAGGTAGATATTTTTAAAGATTAAATCGGCGGCATTGATTTCGACTTGTAGTGATTCATTGAATAGCTCTAACTCAAGTTCTTTGTATTTGGCCTTCATGGACTCTAAATCCCGATAACCCTTACCACCCTGAAAGAGATTCCAATTTATCTGAGCCCCCAGTGTTGCCGCAGAATTTGTCTCAATACCATTATTTGAACTTTTACCCTGTCGTAGATCTGTACTGATACTTGGCGTCCAAAAAAGTTTTTTTGATAAAAGAGTCGTCGAACTCGATTCTAGTTTTTGTCGTTCAGATTTAAGAGTAAAGCTTTTTTCTTTAAAAGAGTCTAAGTCATTATAAAAAATTTCAGCAGCTGGAGTTGCGCTGGCAACTGATTTTGTAGAATAAATAAATACAATTAATAGTACTGTTGATAAAAAATAAAATTGTTTCAATTGTATCCAATTCAAGGCCTTGTGCTTATTCAAGATATTGAACTTGAATAAAAGTGTCGAACGTCGTGCGTGCGCTAGGCGAGCTGAAGCAAAAGTGAATAAAAAAAAGAAGAAAGTTAAATAAATAGTGGAGTGAATGAAATTCATTTTTTTACCTCTTTGCGAGACAAATAAAGAAATTGTAAAGTAGGAACAAAATACAAGGTCAAGAGCATTGAAATCCAAAGTCCACCACAAACGGCTATTCCTAGTGGTTGAAGAATTTTACCACCTTCACCAAAGCCAAGAGCTACAGGTAACATGCCGAGTACTGTCGTAAGTGAGGTCATTAAAATAGGGCGAAGACGAGTCACCGCAGCTTCCAGAGTAGCGTCTTTTGCGCTTTTGCCACTATCGAAAAGTTTTTTGATAAAATCCACAAGAATAATACTATTGGCTACGGCAATACCATTTAAAAGAATAGTACCTAATCCAGAATTCAATGACAAGGTGCTTTTGAATAAAAATAAAGAAATCAAAACACCAATAAATCCCAGAGGAATTGCAACCAAAACTAAGAGAGAGTGAATGACATCACCTAATTGAATAATCATCGTGAGAAAAATAAGTAAAATGGAAATAACAACGGCCCAATTAAGTTGATCAAGTGCAGTTCTTAATTCTATATCAGCTGGGACTTCAGTAATGGAAGGCAAATTTGTGGCGATCATTCCTGTCGCAGCTGTTGCACCCGTCATTCCTGTCGCAGCCGTCGTACCCGCCGAAGACATCACTTGAGCCTTAAATTGGCGAAGGGCTTCGCTAGCTAGAAGTGCCTTTTCTTTTTTATTTGGAAGTTGGGCTTTATTGAGGCTCCCTGTGACGACATACAGAGCGCGTTGATTTTCGCGGTAAATTCTGGGATTGCGATCTTCAATACTGATTTGAGCCAATGCACCAAGAGGAATCATGCGTCCTTCAAATCCAACGGGAATCGATTTCAGCGCTTCAATAGAATTTATTTCAGGTTCTTCCCAGCGCAGATAAATGGGGAGAGCTTGCCGATTATTTTGTATTTGGTCAACATAGACTCCCTCCGTGACCACTCTTAAAAAATGAGAGATTTCATCTCTTGAGAGAACTTCTGTGTTGCCCACTGCCGAGCTATAGGGTTTAAATACGATTTGTTTTTCTCTTCCAAAATTTCTATCTATTTTAACTTTATCGTAGAGACCTTTTTCTAAGAGTAAGCCTTGAAAATCCTGAGAAATAATAGAACGCTTTAAAGGATCACCTCCAACAATTTCGACCCGGTATTGGGGGGGATCAGGAATGGAGAGTTCTGATGGATTCCAATAATCAACCCAATAAAACTTAGTTGTAGTATTTTTATAGATTTCTTCGGCGCGCTCTTGTATTTTAAAAATATCTTTTTTATTACGAACTCGTAACATAATGATTCCATTGTTGGGACCATTGATTTGAGTAAATGTATATAAAATATCTTTTCCAAAATTTTGATTAAGACTCTCTTCTAATATGTCAAGGTCCGACTCCATTTGCTTCAGTTTGGTAAAAGAAGGGGAGTTGATACCTACCATCAGCCAATCACTCTCCGGCTTTCCGATAATTTCAGTTTCGAGCTTGGGTAAAACTAAGTAGATAAGTAAAGGAAGTAGTACCAGCATTCCACCAAAGACGATTTTTTGTAAGCCCCGATGGTTTAAAAAATAGGACAAAGTGTGGCGGTAAAAATTTTCTATGAAATTCAAAACTTTGTTAAGTGGAGAATGGGATTCTAAGTTTTGACCTGCTGACAGTAATTGAAGTCGAATTGTAGGTACTAAAACGAGTGCGACAATAGCTGAAAGTCCATGAGAAAAAATCACGGCTTTAGCTAAATCACCGAGTAAAGCATTCGTAAGTCCGTTGGTGAAAACAAGCGGTAAAAATACAACCAGAGAAGCAATGGTGGAGGCGATAATAGGAAGTCTAACCTCATTGACGGCATTGATAAGCAATTTTACTTTTTCTTGGTAAGAAAGTCCATTTGGCTTGCCTTCAAAGTGACGAACAATATTTTCTAGAACAACCACGGAGGCATCCACATTCATTCCTGCTGAAAGTGCTAAGCCTCCCAATGAAATCATATTTAAATTCATCCCGGCCATTTTCATTAAGATAAACGCCATAAGGAGACTCAAGGGAATTTCAATGGCGGCCGTGATGACATTTCTAAAGCTACCAATAAATAAAAAAAGTACGATGACGGCAAGCAGTGCTGCTAATAAAACTTCATGAATGACACTTTGAATACTACTATTGATAAACTCTGAGGGGTTCACCAAGATTTTATACTGAATATCGGTGGGCCATTCTTTTTCGAGAAGCTTCATTTGCTCCAGGATTTGATCCGACATTCGTTTAATATTGCCACCCTCTTTGGGACTTGCAAAAAGAATCAAACTTTCAACACCACTGGTTTTAAATTTGGTCCATCCATTTTTAGAAGCACCAGAAGTAATTTTTGCGATATCTTTGAGAAATATAGGAGCTTTGCCTGGTGCAGACACTCGAATCAGTGACAGATTTTGAATATCCAAAACAGTTTTAGGAAGTTCAATTAAATAATTCTTTTCTCCCATTTTAATGGTTCCACCATTAAGACCGATCAGTTGGGCTTGCACAGCTCTTTGAACCTGAAGAGGATTGAGTTCATATTGTGCGAGTTTTGATGGATATAAACTGATACTCACTTCTTTTTCATTGGGATTATAGATATTAAAACTACCTGCATCTTCTATTTGGGATTTGAGCGGATTGATCAAGGGATCAAGAATTTGATATAAATCATCAAGTGATCGCAGAGGACTATAAAAGCTAACGGCAAAAAATCCTTTATTGTCATTTCTTGTGCCAATATCGATCCCTCTTTGAATATCAAGATTAGCACTTGCAAAATGAGTACTAACAAGAGCACTCGTATCACTGAGGGCCTTGGTCGGCTCAGCCCCCCAAGCGAATTTCACATCATAACGGACCGTTTGATTTCGATATTCTGCTGTTAACTCTGTTACAGGAATAGAGTTAACTTTTAAGCCTTGGAGTTTTGACTCCAAACTTTGACCGTACACTTCAAAGAATTGTTGATTAGAATAAGAACCGTAAGGAACAGTGACTGCGATTCTCACTTCACTGCTATTGGGAAAAAGTGAAATGGGTAAACTGAGTCCGCTGATAATACCCCAAAGTGCTAGGGCTCCAAGGATTACATAAATCCTTAACGGTTTAGTATAAAGAGAGCTCATTCCGTTTTAGCCGCCGGAGTTGCCGCTTCAATTTCGATTATTTCACCATCTTTGAGTGGGCGACTAGAGCGAACAATGATTTTTTCTCCCTTAGAGATACCAGATTTTACCACATAATTGGAATCTCTTTGCTCTCCTAAATCGATCGGTTTTTTTGTAAATTGATCTGTACCCTGAAGAATACGAACTAATGGTTTTCCATCTCGGTAGATTAATGCAGCCTCAGGAATGATGATGACTTCCCCTTGATCAATTTCAAAATGGGCTTGTCCGACACTTCCCACGGAAGGCAATGTCTGTTCTGTAGTTTGCTTTTTACTTGTATTTGTATGTTTATCTTTTTGGGGTGCTGGTATTTTTACAAACTCAAATTCTGCACTGGCTGTACCAGTTCGAGGATCAAGGAGGGGGCTCACTCCGACGAGACGGATATTGAATTCTGCAGACTTCAAAGAATCAATAACGAGTTTACCAGTCATACCGGGGCGGGCAAAATTGAGATCACTATTCGGAAACTCCCCAGTCAGTTTTAAAGAGTTCGGATTGATAACTGTAAAAAGTTTATCTCCGCGACTCACTTTTGACATTTGTGAAGTCCAAAATTGACTGAGTGTTCCGCTTACTGGAGCGCGAACGGGAACCGGTGCATAAGTAAAACCAGGATCTTTGTTTTCAAGAAAGAGAACCACATCACCAGCTTTAACTGTCGCACCCAAGGGTTTCAGGATGCGAGTGACATTACCCTCAACATCAGCACTTACGAGAGATTGGATTTTAGGTTCAACTTTGACGGGAAGATAAACATGTTTACTATCTTTTTGGGGTTTAATTTCCTCAAGAGAAACTCGAGGGCGATCTTGCTTTTTATTTTCTTGAGCTGAGGGGGCACCAAATAAAAAGGAATTTGTGAATGCCAGTACAATTAAGATAGTCAGAGAGAAAACAATTTTTTTCATATTACTTTTGGCGATAAAATAGAAAGTTTTTTTCATAGATGCATTTTGTACAAATAAGATCACAATTTGTGAAGCAATTCTTTGAAAACTGTACATTTTTCATGATTATTTGCTCTATTTTTAATAAATCTGTGAGTAGAAAGCTTGAATTATTAGCCACTTTGTAAACTTAGAATTCATCAAAAACCAGTTCAGTGTAATTTTCAGCAGAATCTATTTAGAGTCTTGACCAATTCTTAACAAGACAGAGGAATCACTTGCATTGTAAAAGAGGTGCGTGGATATTTCTAAAAAAAGTTCAGGGCAAGTCCCTTAAGAAGGAGATTAATATGTCGAAATGGCTAGTTACACTTATGGCTTTAGTTGGTATGCACTATTCTGGTGCTGTTTTAGCGGGCGATGCAATGATTAAAATTGATGGTTCAAGTACCGTATTTCCAATTACCGAAGCAATGGCTGAGGAGTTCCAAACTGAAAAAAAAGGGGCGGTGAAAGTCACTGTTGGAATTTCTGGAACGGGTGGTGGATTTAAAAAGTTTTGCCGCGGCGAAACAGATTTGCAGAATGCCAGTCGTCCTATTACGGAAAAAGAAATGGCTGATTGTGTTACTAGCAAAATAAAATATATTGAATTGCCAATTGCTTTTGATGCAATGGTCATTGTTGTTAATCCTAAAAATACTTGGGTGAATGAGATTACCATCGAGCAACTTAAAACGATGTGGGCTCCTGAAGCTCAAGGTAAAATCACCAGCTGGAACCAGGTTAATCCGGCATGGCCCAAAGAGCCCTTGAAACTTTATGGTGCTGGCAGTGATTCTGGAACTTTTGATTACTTCACTGAAGCGATTGTTGGAAAGGCCAAGTCGAGCCGTGGTGATTACACTGCAAGTGAAGATGATAACACTCTTGTTCAAGGAGTATTTAATGATAAAAATGGATTGGGATATATTCCACTTTCTTACTATGAAGAAAATAAAACAAAGTTAAAAATGCTGGGAGTAATTGGAGGAGCAAAAGCTCCTAAAAAAGGTGTTGCTGTAAAAGCAAGCAAAGAAAATGTAGAAAATGGAACCTATTTTCCCCTTTCTCGCCCACTCTTTATCTATGTCAGTGAGAGTGCCTTGAAACGAGCAGAAGTTCGCCAGTTTACAGAATTTTATTTAAAGAATGCGTTAACTTTGGTTCCACAGGTGAAATATGTGGCCTTACCTGTTAAGGCATATGAACTGGCTCAGCAACGTTTAAGTAAAAACGAATTGGGAACTGTTTTTAAGGGACATGCTGAAGTGGGATTAAAAGTGGAAGAAATTTTAAAGAAAGAAACAAAATTATAAATGAAATAACAAATCATTTTTGCCAAGTTCACCATCGAATATCAGTATCGAAAAGCAGTTTTGCAAGAACGATTAAATTAAAAGGAATTTTATTTTGGCAGTGAGACTCAATAAAAAAGAAGCGATGATTCGTCGTCGCTTTCACCAAAAGGTTTCAGAGTTTATTATTGAGTCTCTTTTATTTTTGGCGGCCTTGGTGAGTGTGTTACTCACTGTAGCAATAGCCGGGATATTAATTAAAGAGTCATTACCATTTTTCGAAGTTGTTTCGTTGAAAGAGTTCTTAACTGGACTCGAATGGACCCCTATGTTCGATCAAGCGAAATTCGGAATTTTGCCACTGGTTAGTGGAACTTTACTGACTGCATTCATCGCCCTCGCGGTAGCGATTCCATTGGGCACGATTGCAGCCATCTATTTATCTGAATTTGTTAGACCAAATATGAGAGAAATTTTCAAACCCTGTCTTGAGTTACTGAGCGCAGTACCCACAGTGGTATACGGTTATTTTGCTTTACTCTTTGTCACTCCTCTATTACGGAATTTTTTTCCAGACATTGGTTTCAATGTGCTGAGTGCCGGTCTTGTTATTGGAATTATGATCATACCCTATGTTAGTTCGCTATCAGAAGATGCAATGAGGGCGGTTCCCAATTATTTACGTGAAGGGTCTTATGCCATGGGAGCCACACGTATTGAGACAGCGTTTAAAGTGATTTTTCCTGCTGCGCTCTCTGGAATTACCTCTGCTTATATCCTTGGAATCTCTCGTGCCATTGGAGAAACTATGGTGGTCGCTATTGCTGCTGGCATGCAACCCAATCTTACTTTAAATCCTCTCGAACCCTCTGAAACAATCACGGCATTTATTGTTCAGGTGAGTATGGGAGATTTACCGCATGGGTCTATCGGTTACCAAAGTATTTATGTGGCAGGTCTGACACTTTTAATAATTACGATGGTGTTTAATATTATTGGATTTATTTTACGACGTCTCTTTAGAGAGGCCTATTAGAATGCACGATCTTCATCAATTAATTAAAAGAAAAAAATTATTGAATAGCCTGGCGGGGATCTTGGGTTTTATGACCCTATTTTTTGCCCTGCTTGTCGTATTGATTTTATTTTATGATTTAGCAAAAACGGGTATTCCAAGATTGAGCACCGATTTTTTTATGAATTTTCCTTCCCGTTTTCCTGCCAAAGCCGGAATACTGTCAGCTTGGGTGGGGACCCTCGCTGTTATGAGTGTGACCTCCCTCTGCGCGATTCCACTTGGTGTAGCAACAGGTGTTTACCTCGAAGAGTATGCACCCAAAAATTGGTTTACTATTTTAATCGAACTCAATATTGTTAATTTAGCAGCAGTTCCTTCAATCACATTTGGTTTAATGGCTCTTGGAATTTTTGTTTATCAGTTTGGTTTTGGGAATAGTATTATGACTGCGGGTTTAACTTTAGGTCTTTTGGTTTTGCCCATTGTTATTGTAGCAACACGTGAATCTTTGCGTGCTATTCCTCAGACCATTCGTGAAGCTTCGATGTCATTGGGTGCCAGTCGATGGCAAACAGTAAGAGATCATTTAATTCCCTATAGTAGTGGTGGCGTGTTAACAGGTGTGATCATTGCACTTTCAAGGGCGATCGGCGAAACCGCTCCACTCATTACGATTGGAGCACTTACTTTTATTGCCTTCTTGCCTCATTCGCCACTGAAAGCAGAGCCTCCTTTTGTGAGTTTTGAATGGCTTACGGATTCATTTACAGTTTTACCTATACAACTCTTTAACTGGGTGAGTCGTCCACAAGAAGAATTTCATGTTAACGCTGCTGCGACAGGTGTGGTATTGCTCACATTGACTTTACTTATGAACGCTGTGGCCATTTATTTGCGCTATCGCTTTAGAAAAGGAATTAAGTGGTGACAGAGACTCAATCGAATCATCAAAATACAAATGATCTATCAAATCTTGATTTAAAGGCTGAGATTAAAGCACTTAAATTTTTTTATGGGACCAATCAAATTTTAAAATCAGTGACAATGCCGATCTATAAAAATCGGTTAACAGCACTGATTGGTCCTTCGGGTTGTGGTAAAACCACCTTACTTCGTTGCTTTAATCGTATGCATGATCTTTATACCGAAAATCATTACGAAGGACGCATCGAACTTAAACCAGGAAATATCAATATTCTTGATTCTAAGGTTGATCCCATTGAAATCCGAATGCGCATCTCAATGGTATTTCAAAAGCCGAATCCTTTTCCAAAATCCATTCTTGAAAACACAATTTATGGACTTAAAGTTCGAGGGATTAAGAAAAAATCAGTTTTATTAGAAAGAGCCGAGCAAGCATTAAAAGATTCAGCTCTTTGGGATGAAGTGAAGGACCGCTTGAATACATCGGCATTGGGTTTATCTGGAGGGCAACAGCAGCGCTTGTGTATTGCGCGTGCACTGGCGATTGAGCCAGAAATTTTACTTCTCGATGAACCCACTTCGGCTCTTGATCCTATTTCTACTGGAGCTATTGAAGAATTAGTTATGGAATTAAAGAAAAAAGTGACGATTATTATGGTCACTCATAATATGCACCAGGCGGGACGAGTTTCTGATTTCACGGCATTTATGTATTTGGGTGAGTTAGTCGAATTTGGCGAAGCGACCCAAGTGTTTACCTGTCCCAAGGATCAACGAACTGAAAATTATATTACGGGTCGTTTTGGTTAGAAGCTGTTTGAAAAGAATGACCAAGATGGCACTTTTCAAACAAGGTCTTAGAGGTTTTGCGGTAACATTTGCTTTGATCATATTTGGATTTAACTTCGAAAAGTGCTTTAATGGTTGTCACTGGAACGCATAAGGAGTTTAATAGTTTACTGGAGTAAAAACAGTGAATTTGTAGTAGGTTTGTTCGGAAGAGTATTGACTTTCGAGTTGATCCATTACTTTTAGTTTATCGAGGAGAGATATCATGGAAAGACATTTCGAAGTTAAAATTGAGGAGCTAAAAAGGATTTTAGTACTCATGGGTGCCTATGTTGAGAAAGCTTTGGATGAAGCGGCTGAGGCTCTTTTAAAAGAAGATCGTGGTCGCTTTCAGAAAGTTCACGAAATTGAAAAAAAAATTAACGATGAACAATTAAGAATTGATAATTTTTGTATTGAGCTTTTGGCCAAACAAGGACCTGTTGCGCGAGATCTGCGTTTTATTGTAGCTGTGATTAAAATCAATACTGACTTAGAGCGTATGGGTGATCAGTGTGTGAATATTGCCTACAGTGGGTTTGATTATCTGCAACTCAATTTGCCAATGGAATGTCCAGAGGTCAGTCAAATGGTTAAGGACGTTAAGGCAATGGTAAAACAATCTTTAGACTCCTTTGTCAAAGGAGATGAATCGATCGCACAAGCAGTGATGCTGATGGATGATCGAGTTGATGAAAATAAAAATGCAGCCCTACGGAGACTTGAAGAAGGAATGATGAAGAATCCACAACACATCAAACCCGCATTGAATTTAATTTCTATTGCACGAAGTCTTGAACGCTTAGGAGATCATGCGACCAATATTGCGGAGGATGTGATTTTTGCTTCTTCGGGTCGAGACATTCGTCATGGTAAAGACTCAAGGCTATAAATTAAAGAAAGCAATATTTTTTTGGAGGAGTCATGGAAAATAAACATCTTTTAGTTATCGAGGACGAAACAGAAATTCGAGAGCTAATGGAGATTATTTTAAAACGACAGGGATTTAAACTTAGCTCCTTTGCAAATGTCGAAGATTTTATTGCACATAGAACTGAGATTGAAAAAATCCCGATTGATTTAATGATTCTCGATTGGATGTTACCTGGTCAAAGTGGATTTGACTTTTTAAAAGTGGCTAGAAAAAAAGACGAATGGAGAAAAACACCAATCATTATAGTTACGGCTAAAGCAGAACCCGATGAAATTGTATTGGGGTTGGAGGCGGGCGCCGATGATTATTTGGTTAAACCCTTTGATGCCTCAGTTCTGGTGGCCAGAGTGAAAGCATTACTAAGACGAAATACCCCATCCAATTCAACAAACGTGAGTGGAAAAACCATCTTATCTCTGGGGCCTCTAAATATAAATTTATCAAGTTATGAAGTCTATATTGGATCAGAAAAATTACCACTCACCCCAACTGAGTATAAACTTTTGGTGATTATGGCCAGGCAAGAAGGTCGAGTCTTCACACGCGAGCAACTGGTTAAATCTGTTCAAGGTGATGGGATCAATGTGATTGGTCGAACGGTCGATACTCATGTATTCTCTTTGAGAAAAAAATTGGGTGATCTTGGTAATCGAATCGAGACGGCTCGAGGTATTGGTTATCGGTTTCGAGATGCCGATGGAGTATCATGAAAGCTTATTTTCCAAGAAAAATATTTTGGAGAAGTTTCTGGACTCAAACCAGTGCCTATACGATTGTCATTCTATTTGGATTTGTTATTGGCGCTTTATTTCTTGTCCCTGAACTCAGCACAGGAGTCAAAGACGAGTTAATTCATCATTTTGGATTTTGGATATTGAAGTTTTTTTTGGTGATGTTGTTTTTTATTATTATTTTGTCTTTTTGGATTTCTTATCGATCAGTCAAGCCACTCTCACATGTTATTAAAACTGTTCGTAGTATGGTCAATAGAAAAAGTTTAGGTACCTCTAATTTAGAAGAAGATGAAAACTATGAAGAAGAAGAAGGTGAATTCTATGAGTTAGAAGTCGCTTTAAATCGTGTTCGTCGTAAATTGAAGAAAAAGTATGATCAGCTCGATCAACTTCGAGAAGAGAGCGATACGCTTATGATGTCCATGGCAGATGCGGTTGTCAGCGTGGATGGACATCAACGTTTAGTTTTTTTTAATTCTCATTTTGCGAAACATTTTTTAGGTCAAAATCAAACTCAAAAAACATTTTATTTTTCGGATATTTTGAGAGACCCAGAATTATTGGGTTTGGTTCATCGGGCGATTACAGATGGAGACTCTGGTGAGATCACGATTTCTTTGCTCTCAGTTTTAGAAGGCCGAGATAAAGATTACAGCGTTTCAATTTCAGCCCTTCGAAGACCAGAGATCGGAGTGATCTATGGAGCCTTAGTAGTTTTTCACGATATTTCTCAGTTAAAAACTTTAGATCGTAGACGGATTGAATTTTTAAGTAATGTGAGTCATGAGTTGCGAACACCACTTACAACCATCAAAGGATATATTGATTTACTTCAGGATGATTTAAATGCCGGTAAATTAGAAGGAGTCCAGCAATTCACATCAATTCTTTCTCGTAATATCAACCGACTCGTAGATTTAGTGAATGATTTATTATTAATTTCAAAATTAGAAGCAGCACCTGAAATTCAAATTGAAACCAATGACACCCAAAAAATTTCTGAAATGGTTAAAGAAGAGTTTGCACGAAGTCTTCAAGAAAAGGGTCAAGAGTTTGTAATTATAAATAAAGCACCGGAGATTATTGCAGACACGGTCAAACTACAGCAAATTCTTAGAAATTTAGTGTCTAATGCCGTTCGATATGGTCCAGAGAAAGGCAAAATTGAATTGCAATGGCTCCCAGTGAAAAATGGAGTTGAAGTTCATATCAAAGATCAAGGGCAAGGTATTCCCGAAATTCATCAAGGAAGACTTTTTGAACGATTCTATCGGGTCGATAAGGGACGCTCTCGTGAATTAGGTGGCACAGGGCTTGGGCTTGCAATTGTGAAGCATTTAATGATTGCCCATGGAGGCACTGTTACAGTTCGTAGTAAGTTAGGTGAGGGGAGTGAGTTTATTTGTTTTTTTCCTCAAGATAAAGTTTTATAACTATTGATAATGGTGATTCTGAATTGAATTTTTAAGAAAACCTATGGCACCGTAAAGCCTCAAACAAGCGGTGCTCGCTTCGGGGAGAACAACCTTTGTACTTGGATCAGGGTTCTAGAGTCTCCCCTCAGCTCCGCTCCGAACTCGTTTTCCGGTGCCATAGGTTTTCTTAAAAATTCAATTCAGAATCGCGCGTTTCAAAAACTTTTATACTATTCTCCTGCATTCAATTTTTACATTAAATTTATTTAGAGTTAGTCTGTTTTCACTATATTCGAATTGACTTTATTTAGATTCTGCTGAAAAAGAGCCTAATTCGAGGTGGAAAAGATTCAAATCGAATGAGGTGTATCTCGGCACCCCTTCACAGAGGGGTAACTACGCCTAGTCTACGTTTAGAGAGATTTAAACTTTTTCAATGAAGAAGTAGGCCTTTTTCAGCAAAATCTATTTAGTTATATTTGAGTAAGGAGAGCTGCGTGAGATTATGGTCAATTCATCCCAAATATCTTGATGTCAAGGGGTTGGTTGCACTTTGGCGTGAAGGTCTTTTAGCAAAAAAAGTTTTAGAAAATCGAACCTCGGGATATCGCCACCATCCGCAATTAATTCGTTTTAAGGATTGTTCAAAACCAATATTATATATCAATGCCTATTTGCATCTGGTCTGTGATGAAGCTGATAAAAGAGGTTATAAATTTGATAGATCTAAATTAGGCAAAGAACGAGCACGTTTAGGTTATATTTATGTCAATAGTAAGCAAATTGAATTTGAGTGGAATCATTTAAAGGGTAAACTGAAGATTCGAAGCATTGATAAATATATGGAGTACCAATCTCTTCAACGTCCAAGAGTGCATCCTCTCTTCAAAAAAATTCCTGGTGATATTGAAGAGTGGGAGATCGTTTAAATATTTTTTTTCTACTTTCTGTATTCATTTTTATATTAATTATATTTCTAGTTGCTCACCAGGACGGAAGAGGAGAGTAGGGGAGAGTAGAGTAGAGGCTGTATTTCAAATCAATTTTTATTTATTTGGAAATCATCATCTTAGTAACTATGAGATAATTATCAATTTTTCCTATAAAATTGACAAAGATAAACACAAATATTAATATCATTGTGAGCTGAAGTTTGTGTGATGACACCTATTTTTTAATATATAGAAGTTATTTGAAAAGAAGTTATTTGAAAAGAAGTTATTTGAAAAGAAGTTATTTGAAAAGGTGGAGTAAAAATTGTCTTTAGTTATTCATGAAAATGTCGATTTAACGCAATTAAATACCTTTGGCATAGCAGCTATGGCTCGTTATTTTTCACACATTACATCCACAAATGCATTGTTGGAATTATTTAAAAATAAGTTGTTAAGTTTGGATAAATTGGCTCCTGATAATGAGGAAAAATCGATGAATCTAAATCTAAATGAGAATCCTGATCTTTTTCAGAGTGATGGCAAGGATTTCATAAAAAGTAGAACTTTTTATAAGAGCAATTTTTTATGTTTAGGAGAAGGTAGTAATATTTTATTTGTTCAATCCTATCCAGGAATAGTTCTAAAGAATGAGATCAAAGGGATTGAAATCCTCAAAGAAACTGATGATGGTATTCAGCTTAAGGTGGGTGCCGGTGAAAATTGGAATGACTTTGTTTTATATTGTGTGAATCGTGGCTGGGGAGGTCTTGAAAACTTAACTTTAATACCAGGCACGGTGGGTGCCGCCCCCATTCAAAACATTGGAGCCTATGGAGTTGAAGTCAAAGACTTTATTGATACTGTTGAATTTTATGATGTGACGAGTGATCAAATGAGACATTTTAAAAAGGAAGACTGTCAATTTGCTTACCGCGATAGTATTTTTAAAAAACAGGGGAAAGGAAAATGGATTATCACCTCTGTTTATTTTACTCTAGCTAAAAAGCCCATCATTAAAACGAGTTATGGTGCGATTCAATCTGAACTACAAAATAGGCAATGTCTCAATCCTACAATAAAGGATATTTCTGAAATTGTAATGACTATAAGACGCTCGAAACTTCCTGATCCTAAACAGTTAGGTAATGCAGGAAGTTTTTTTAAAAATCCCATTGTGAGTAAAGAACAGTATACAAATTTAAAAACTCTCCATTCTCAATTGGTGGCTTTCCCAGAGACCACGGGTGACTTTAAATTAGCCGCAGGATGGTTGATTGAAAGCTGTGGACTTAAAGGATTCAAGCAAGATCGAGTTGGTGTTCATTCTCAGCAAGCACTGGTGCTGGTAAATTATGGTGGTGCCACAGGCCAAGAGATTTTTGCTCTTTCTGAAATGGTTAAGGCTAAAGTTTTTGAAAAATTTCAAATCCATCTCGAAACAGAAGTACAAATTATTAATAATACCAATCTACCTAAGTTATAATTCACGCTTAATTAGACTAGCAATATAGTGTTCTAGCCGGCAATGTTTTGCATTTCAAACATAGGAACCATGATGGCAAACACGATAATGGCAATCACTATCCCCATGACAACGATCACCACAGGACCCATGATATTAGTTAAGCCGTCAACTTTGTTTTTCACTTGAAAGTCATAGGCATCAGAAACTTGAATGAGCATGTTCTCCAGGTCTCCAGTTTTTTCTCCTATGCTCACCATGTGAATAACAATAGGAGGAAATTGCCCAGATCTTTTGAGTGGAGTGGCAATATTTTCACCCTCAGTGATATTGCTTCTAGCATCATCGATGGCGTCAGCAAGGATTGCATTGTTCACTACATTTTTTACAATATCGAGCGCTTGGAGCATCGGCACACCGCCAGTTAAAAGAGTCGCAAGGGTACGTGTGAATCGTGATACCGCCACCATGCGGATCATGGGGCCAAACAAGGGTAGTTTAAGTGAAATGGCATCCCATTGACGAGAACCTGAAGGGGTGTTTTTCCAATTCAAGAAAATAAAATAAATCCCTACAAAAAAACCTATAATTAAATACCAATAGTTGACCATGATTCCACTGAGATCAATGATCACAACAGAGATCCAGGGTAGTTGTAATTCAGGTGCGGATTCAAAAACTGAGACCATTTGCGGAATCACAAAAACGAAAAGACCCATTAATAGAATCACCGTTATGACCATCATGATAATTGGGTACATCAAGGCCGATTTAACTTTACTGTTGAGTTGATCTTGAGCCTCAGTAAATTCAGCGAGTCGGATTAAAATAGAATCGAGAGTTCCGGAGGCTTCTCCGGCATCCACCATGGAAACGAAAATTTTATTATAAAGTTTCGGGTAGCGTTCCAGAGTTTTAGAAAAAGCCGCCCCTTCGTTCACTAAATTTTTAGATTCAGAGAGTGATTCTTTGAGTAGGGGATGGTCGACTTGATCGGCAACGGCCGCCAGGCAATCTACCAGAGGAATTTTAGCTTTTAATAAAGTAGCTAATTGTCGCACCATCATAGAAAGATCACGAATCGGAACGGAACCGCCCGATATTTTTCTTACACCACTAGCAGAGGTCGATGCTTTTTGTTTATTTTTAATATCAACAACAAAAATGCCATCTTTTTTTAATTTCAATCGAGCGGTGCGAACATTGTCCGCATCAATCATACCTTTTTTATTTCTTCCAGCTCGATCGAGCCCCTTGTATTCAAAAACTGGCATTTTAAATTCGATTCCTGTTCTTAATTAAATCCCGTTTTTCTTTATAAATCCATTTGCGTATTACTAAATAATTCTTCTAGAGTGGTAATTCCATTTAACACTTTTTGAACACCGTGTTCACGAAAAGTAACCATTCCTTCTTCGATTGCTTTTTTACGAATGGTGGCACCATCTTTTCTTTGCATGATAAGGGATCTTACCCCTTCCGACACCATCATAAATTCAGCAATGATAGTTCGTCCAACATATCCTTTGCCGTTGCATTGGTTACAACCACCTTTTTTGCAGACATTGGAGTTCATGACCGTCGAGCGGGGAACTCCCAAACTTTGAATTTCTAGTTCAGTAGGGGTATAGGGAATGCGACAATGGGGGCATAAAATACGCACAAGACGTTGCGCAATAACTCCTTGAAGCGAAGTCGCAATCAAAAAAGGTTCACAACCCATATCAATCATTCGCGGAAAGGCACCAGCGGAATCATTGGTATGAAGGGTGGAGAGCACTAAGTGACCAGTCAATGAGGCGTTAATAGAAATCTCTGCGGTTTCTAAATCTCGAATCTCCCCCACCATAATCACATCTGGATCTTGACGGAGAATGGCTCTCAGACCAGAACCAAAGGTCAGTCCAATTTTAGAATTCACAGGAATTTGTCCAATGCCATGAATTCGTTGTTCGACGGGATCTTCAATCGTGACAATATTAATATCGGGCTTGTTTATTTTAGTAAGAGAAGCATAAAGAGTCGTTGATTTACCAGAACCCGTTGGTCCGGTCACCAGTAAGATCCCATAGGTTCGATTGAGAATATCATCAAATTTGGCCAGACTATCTTCGGAGAATCCTAGCTGTTCCAATTCAAGTACGGTGTTAGAGCGATCGGCAAGACGCATCACCACTCTTTCACCAAAAGCCGTAGGCATTGTATTTACCCGAACATCGATGTCTTTACCACCAATTTTAAGAGGAATCCGACCATCCTGCGGTAATCGTTTTTCAGCGATATTTAAGTTCGCCATAACTTTAACTCGAGAGGTAATGGAGTTTTGTAGTTTTTTGGGTGGTTTAAAAATATCCACCAAAATACCATCGATGCGATAGCGCACAAGCATGTCTTTTTCATAAGGCTCAATGTGTATGTCGGAAGCCTTTTCTTTAACAGCTCTAAACAAAAGGGAATTAACGAGTTTGATGACGGGAGCATCATCTTCGCCTGAATCCAGTAAATCGATGACCTGATCATCAAGATCAACGGCATCTTCGTTGCCGATGGCATCAAGTCCCGCCATATTAGACGTGCTTTTTTCATAAACTTTATTGATGGCATCGGCCATGCGCGCATGAGTTGTGACTAAAAATTTAATTTTCTTTTTAAAAATCACCCGAAGGTCATCGAGCGCCTTAGTATTGAGGGGATTTGATGTCAGGACTTTTACTAAATCTCCTTCATCTCTAAAGGGGAGACAAGATTGATGCTTTGAGTAATTAATAGGAATATTGTTTACTAGATCTGGCGATATATCATTGATGGGAATGTCTTTGATAAACTCTAAACCCAATTGTTGACAAAGCTCGTTAACAATATCATCGGCGTTAGTAAACTCTTTATGTTCAAGGGCTTGGCCCACACTTCCATTATAGCCAAGCGCTTGAATAGCTAGGACATAGCGAACCTGCTCCTCTTTTAATGTCGTTGTTTTTTGTAGAACGGTTGCTATATCTAATGCCATGATTTATTCTACCACACGACCATCTTGCTGTTCGGGAGTCAAGTTTAACTTTGGTTCTGCCTCAGGTTCATTGAGAAGATCATCTGCAGGTGGTTCATTCTCCGTTGATTCGGGTTGAAAGAGATTATCAGAGTCTTTTGCTTTGCCTTCACCTGATGACGTTGATTTCGCTTGTCGCGGGAATTTATCAATTTTTTTACCATAGGGGTCTCTTCCACCGGTTTGTTTAATAAAGTCGAGTCGTTCATCCAGTTTTTGATCCAGAATTTTATGGCTATCGCTAGAGTTTCTAATTATTTTCGGAGTTAAAAAAACCAATAAATTATTTTTAATTTTTTTAACTGTTTTTGATTTAAAAAGCCATCCGAGAATGGGGATATCACCGAGGAGAGGAACTTTCATGATTTGAACTGATTCGCTATCTCTCATCAATCCGCCTAAGACTGCCGTATCGCCATTGGGAACAACAATATTAGTAGTGATATTTCGTTTAGCAATTGACATGGTATCTTTTAAATCGCCAGCTTCGACATCATTGATGGTTTGTTCAATTTTAAGTCGGATGTTATCGCTCGCCGGAGAAATAAAGGGTTTTATTTTTAATTTGGTGGTGGCATCTTTATAATTGGCTGATGTTTGTTGAGTTCCCTGCATGGAATTACTTTGAGTTAAACTCACTGCCACTTCACGTCCCACTTCAATGCTAGATTCTTCATTATCGAGGGCCATAATTTGAGGGGTAGAGAGAATATTGGTTTGATTATTGGTTTTAAGGAAATTGAGAAATCCAACCAGTGACGTGATTCTTTGCACTTGTCCTGTTGGCGATTTGGCCTCAAATACATCATTGTTACCGAAGCTTAAGATCGCACCTGTACCGGCGATGGGGTTTAAGACATCCATCACATTGATGCCCCCATTAAATCCAGCTCGTCCGATCCCTCCACTTTTTTTATCGAATTGATAGTACCCCAGTCCCCAATTGAAATCATCTTTGACCAACATTTCAAGAATGACCGCTTCGATATAAACTTGGTCACGGGTGATATCAATTTTTGAAAGCAAATTTAAGACCACCTCATAATCTTGTTTGCTGGCCGTGACGATTAAACTATTGGTGTCTTTATCGGCGGTGATTTTAACATCGCCTCCAAAAATACTTTGAGCGGGAACCGGAGGAGGAGCAAAGCTGCCAACCGGTCCTAAGCTACTACTTGATCCGGGCGCATTAGGCTTGTTATCTTTAGCAATACCTGAAAGAGTTTGAGCAATTTTTTCGGCATCACCATTTTTCACATAATACACATAAACGCCGCCATTTTCATCGGCCTTAATACGGAAGTCTAATTGAGCCACCAGTTTTTTTACGCGCTCGATTCCTTGAGTATTTCCGACAACGATAAGTGAATTCGTTCGGTCATCGGGGATCACCATAAAATAAGCCGAGCCCGATTGACCTTGCGTGGATCGCCCAGTGCTGCCACCAAAACGAGGCATCCCCGCTGAAAAACTACCTCCACCACCGGCACTGTTTCGAGAGCTGGTGTCTTTGTTGACGATTTTATTAATCAGTTCCGCCATATCTTTGGCTTTGGCATTTTTAATTCGAAGGACAAAAAGTTTTTCTTCAAAGCCAGGAACATCTAATTGATTTAAAATCTTCATTACGCGATCAATATTAGAGCCATAATCAGAAATAATCAGCGAGTTGGTTGAACTAAAAGGTTGTACATCACCGTCTTTAGAGTTGAGAATTCGTAAATCGCGGTGCACTTGTTCTGCTGAAATATGTTTAAGGTGAATAATTCGAGTGATCATCTGGTCGGAAGTCGGATAGTAGCTACCAGAGTAGGTTTCGATATTATCTTTTTGAGCCGCACGAGAGGATTTAATTTTGAAAAATCCATCTCCAGGTACAACAGAAAATCCATTGAAGGCTAAGGCAGATAAAAAAGCTTTATAAGCTTCGGCCACTGTGATTTTAGTAGGGGCAATGATAGTGATTTTACCCCTGACACTAGCATCGTAAATAAAGTTTTTACCTGTTAGTTCTCCAATGGCCTTGATCACATCAGTGAGTTCTGCATTATTGTAATCAAAGCTATCAATCAATTCTGGAAAGTTTTTATTATTGATTTCATCGATACCAGCTTGTGCAATTTTTTCTCTTTTAGATTTTGAAAGAATACCACTGGAGTCAGAGCCAGTATTAGCTGAACCAGCACCCGTTGATGGGTTAGAAGGATTGGTCAATCCGGTGCTGCCACTAGATCCTCCAAGAGGGGGGCGCATTCCACCAGGGGCTCCCATTCCACCACCAGAAGCTGATCCCGGCGGGGGCGGAGGTGGAAAATCATTATCCTCAAATTGTGACCAACTGGTTGTGCTGGATAACATGAATAGTAAAATCATCCCTGTTTTTTTCATATTTCACCTTATTACCTTCATGGTAAATAAAATTGATTCTTAATATATTTATAACAATTATTCAAATTTAGAACTACTGGGTGAGCGTGTAGTTCAAATCCTCATCCCTTCCGCCTCTTTCAACTTTGATACTCACTTTGTCTGAATTTTTTAAAGCGTTATATAATTCCATGGCTTTGGCAGGGCTATCGACGGGTTCACCATTCACTGATTTAATCACATCCATTCGATTTAAGCCCAATTGTTCAAAAATACTTCCGGGTTGAAAATCAAGAACAGTAAAGCCATCAATTTCTCCCGTTCGAGGATTTTTGTGAGGAGCCGATCGTGCTTGTTGTAGTAGTGAGGCTAAATTACTGGTGTATTTTAATACATCACTGCGCTTGAGTACAAAATTATTCGGAGCAACGGCTTTAACAACTTCACTCTCTGGTTTCGGCAGGAGTGAACCCGTTGACCCCTGAAAGGAGAGCTTTGATTTAGCTTGGATCTCAATAAATTCTAATTGATTATTATTGAGATTTCTAAAAATAACTTTATTTCGTTCGATTTTTAAAATCTCGATTAAGTTATCTACTTCTGCTTTGACTCGTACTGAAATGGTTTGATTTTTACTTTTGTGATCAATGCTTGCAACGGATTTAAGAGGGTTGGAGTGAACAATGGTACCAATTAAATTTAAAGGGAGCTGAGTGAGCACTGGAATTTGTTCTTCTGTCTTTTTCTTATCGCCCTTAGGAGTGAGGGCATCGGGAATGATTCCATCCCAATTAAAAATATTTTTTGAAGTGATAGCATTATATCCACCACGAGGAGGAGCAATATCAATAAGCGGAGCAGCGTGTTTGCTGGGTGGCGCTTTAGTTGGTAGCATCGAGGGACGAATGGAGAGAATAATTAAATCGGCCAAGCAGTATCCAACAAAAGTCGAAACGACAAGCGGATACCATTTGTTAATGTTGAGTTGAGTAAATTGTCCTTTATTTATCGATATCTTCACTTTTAAAAGTCTATCAGTAGAGTTCAAAACATTTAAGTAAAGACTCACAGGACTCGACTTCTCGACGGGAAGAATATCAAGGAGCAAGCTAAACTTTATGACAGGTTTTGATTTATAACAACCAAGGGGGTGTTTTCAATTTGACATTATTTTTTTGGTATCCAAGGCGTCTCAGTAAAACCAGACTGATGATTGAACCATCGACTCAATGTGAACAGATGGTCACTCAGTCGATTCAAATATTTCAGAACCTTTAGATACTCATGGTGAAATTCGGATTCCGTTTCTTCAATCACAGAAAGTGTCCATCTTTCTGCACGTCGACATATGGTCCTTGCCATATGAGCGCTCAAGGCTACTGGTATTCCGCTGGGGAGAATAAAGTTTTTTAAGGCAGGTAGGCTTTCGTTCCAGTGATCGATTTCAATTTCTAATTGAGTGATCATTTCTTCAGAGAGTTGTGGGATTTTTTGCAACCAAGTGGAGTCATCACAGGCGAGTACTCCACCGGCAATAAATAATTCGTGTTGAATTCGAGTCAAAATAAGTTCTATGGAGCTGAGCTTATTTGGTAGCATTTGTGACAGCATCAGGCCAAAATACACATTGAGTTCATCAACCGTTCCATAGGCATGAAATCGAGGGTGTGATTTCGGAAGCTTGGTACCTCCAAAAAGGGAGGTCATCCCTTGATCACCCTGACGGGTGTATATTTTAGCCATTCATAGCTCCAACTCTAATATTCATTCATAATATTACAAATAGTCACTTCGGTGTATTATTGAGTCGGAATGCTTCTAAGCACTAAGTGGAGTTTTAGAATTACCGGGTTGTAAAAGTCCTCGAGCTCCAAAAGTTTTTAGGCAATCATTCCAAAAAGTTTCCTTGAGTGGTAGTTCTTTGGGAGAAAGTCTAATGGGTGGAAAATGGCCTGTTTCACAAAATTTTACGAATTCTTTTTCGTCACCAAATTTAATGACTTTCATCATCATATTAAAGTGAATTTCAGTCATTGGTTTTCCGTCAACGAGCATTTTTCTTAACCCACCTTCTGGAGTTTGAGTTAAAAATTGATGGAGGTTCGAAATATCATAATTTACTGACATATCTTAATTTCCTTTCGTTTGAGGTTATGGGTTATAAGTCCATAATTCAATTATCAGGCAAAAAGGAGTATTAAGAAAAGGCCTATTCCATAGAAAATTTGTGAAATTGCTTTATTCAATACTCTTTTTAAGATAACTTCATACCAAGAACAAAAAGTTCAACACTTTTGTCGAGTTTCTAGTCTTGTTATGAGACTGAGAATTTGGTTTAAAAAGGTATTGATTAAAATTGTTTTAACTTAAATAAAATTTATGTGAGGAAAGAATTTTACAATTTATGAATACAAAATGGATACCAGAAACAATTCATTATGATGGAACTCAACTTAAACCACTCTTTGCTTATTTGAATTGTGGAATTATAGGAGACTCTATAGTTTCATGGAGAGGTTCTTGCGATGTTAGTTTTGAACATATGGTGGATGGTGAAGATTTTATTGCTGGAAGCACCATTTCTGGTAGTGAAATGATTCACTTTATTGTAGAAGTTTTTGATCGAGAACTGGCTACGGGAGTGCTTATACAAAGAGTGTTTGCATCAATTGTGAAAGATTTATTAATAGAACTATCCTCTGATCTCGATGATCAAAGTTTAGTTAGAGATGGTGATGATTTGTATTGGGGAGATCGAAAACTTTCCATTAGTGTGGCGTCGCAAAGCTCGATTTCTACTATGATTCATTTTGCTGTAAATGTTTCCAATAGTGGAACACCAGTGAAAACGTGTTCACTTGAAGATTTAAGAGTTGATCCACAGGAATTTGCGGGAGCGGCTATGGATGCTCTGTCATTGGAATGGACCTCTATTTTAAATGCTACGAGAAAAGTGAAGCCACTTTGATTTAGATGTAATTATTGCTGTGAGATTACTCATCTTTATAGAATTTATGGCCTATTTATACCTTGTTAGTGAAAAAATGAATTATTAGAGTCAGAGAATAAAGGATTTTGAAAAGTTTCACACAAAAACCTTGCTCTTAAGTGTATTTTTTTCTAGTTTACTTTGGTTTTGAACAAATTTGTCTTTAACTTATTGCGGCCGTAGCTCAGTTGGATAGAGTACCTGGCTTCGAACCAGGGTGTCGGGAGTTCGAGTCTCTCCGGCCGC
>Ga0154020_10001861_pt1 | contig 25831 bp, 17 predicted proteins | sample Klosneuvirus_201_FD_109709 | JGI IMG/M metagenome (GOLD analysis project Ga0154020, IMG submission 109709) | Active sludge microbial communities from wastewater, Klosterneuburg, Austria - Klosneuvirus_20160825_MG | ecosystem: Engineered > WWTP > Aerobic digester > Activated sludge | place...
AATTTTAACTACACCCTCAACACTTCCAACCAATCGCTCGCTTTTTCTATCAACAATCCTTCTCCTCTTCTCCCTCTCTCTGGCCTCCCTTCTCATTCTCCTCCTCCTTCTCCCAAACTCTTCCCTGAACTAGGCGCTCTCCTCTTCTCTCTCCACCCCTCTTCTTCTCTCCTCGCTCTAGGTCTCTCTGTTGTCGGAGATTCTGATTCTGATGAATCTTTACGTAAAAGTTTATATACAGAAGAAGAAGGTAGTGATCATTTTGTTCTTAATAATGACATCATCAAACCAAAATCAGATTTAGAAACAGATTCTGATGTGCTTTTTAACCGCGCCTTTGCGACAGGTGTTGAATTAAGTGACCAAACCCTTATGATCTCTGGCATTGGTTGCGAAAGTTTAGAAGATGAACAAAATGGATGTAGAAGTTCAAGCAACAAATTAAAAACTGCCTTTAGAATGGATGCTCAATCAATTCTTTTAGACACAGATGAATAGACATGAGTTCTTAAAAAATATCACCTAAAAAATAGATCCCCTTGGGGGAGAATAAAGATACAACCGATACAAAAAATAAAATGCCCAAGATAACAGCCAAGATGGTCGAAATTTTATAAACCAAAGACGCGCGCTTATAAATATGACATAGTGCTTGTTTGTCTTGATCTTGGTAAGCCTGGTAAAAATAAAGGCCGTAATAAACAATAAATCCTATATTGATGGGCGCTATCGAAAAATAAAACAGGCTTTTTAGCCAAAACCATTTCCATAAATGGGCAGAAGAAAAAGCCTGGTAGGGGTTTTGGTTTTGCATGTTTGGTTTATCCTTGCCCACCGACACTCATAGATTGCACGCGTACTGTTGGCATGCCTTGCGATACAGGCACGGATTGGCCATCTTTTCCGCAAGTCCATCCGCCTTCGTCAATTACCAAGTCTTGGGCTACCATGTCTATTTGTTCTAAAATGCGTGGTCCGTTGCCAATCAAGTTTACATCTTTGATCGGGCGGGTTAATCGGCCGTCTTCTATTAAGTAGCCATTTTTAACATAAAAAGAAAAATCCCCGGCGCCAATTTGCACTTGCCCATTGGCAAAGGTTTGGCAATAAATCCCTTTTTTAACAGAGGCTATAATTTCGTTATGATCATGGGGCCCGTTTTCCATGTAAGTGCATCGCATTCGGGGCATGGGTGCGTGTCTAAAACTCTCTCTACGGCCATTGCCTGTGGGGTTTAGGCCATAATGTCTTGCGGATATTGTATCGTGTAAAAATGTGGCCAAAGTTCCTTTTTCTACCAGATAAGTTTTTTGTGCGGGCGTGCCTTCGTCGTCTATATGAATAGCACCACGTGCGTGTGCAATGGTGCCGTCGTCTACAATATTTACAAAAGGAGCAGCAATAGATTTGCCTATTTTTTGGCTATAAATAGAGGTGCCTTTGCGGTTAAAATCGGCTTCCATGCCGTGGCCAATGGCTTCGTGTAATAAAATTCCAGAGGATCCCGCAGCTAATACCACCGGCATTTCTCCTGCTTTGGGTGATGTGGCTTCGAACAAAATAAGTGTGCGGGCAATGGCTTCGTCTGCCACTTTGTCTATCCGTTCGGGCGTATAAAATCCTATTTCGTCCCGTGCGGCAACGTTGTATCCATTGTTTTCTTGTTTGCCGTTTTTTTCTGCGACACAGCTTAAAGACAAACTTGTCATGGGTTGAATGTCAAAATGGCAATGTCCTTGTTGGTCGATAATTAAAATGGTGTCGATGGCATCTGAAAAGCCAATGTTGATTTTTTGCAAACTGGGTTCTTTTTGCTTGGCGCGTTGGTACAACTGATACAAAAGTGGAATTTTGTCTTTGGTTTTGACTTGTAGCCACTGTGCGTGTTGTTCATATAATAAAGGCGATGGCCAGGACAGAGTGGGTGTTAATTGCAAGGAGATAGGGCGCTCTTGTGCGGATGATTGTTGCGCAATAGACGCCGCCAAAGACGCGGCTTCTAGCAGGGCTTCTTCTCTTAAGTCTTCTGTATAAGCGTAGCCTGTTTGGTCGCCCACCACAACACGCACGCCGGCCCCTAAGTCAATGCCGTAAGAAGCCCGATTAACGGCTCCATCTTCTAATCCTAAACGATGAGAAATGCGATGTTGTAAAAAAATATCAGCATGCGTTGCGCCACGCAAAAGGGCGCGGTGCATGGTTTTTAATAGACTTGATTCTGTTACACCAAAGGATTCAAAATAAGCAATTCCACGTACTTGGCTCATAAGTTAATATCCATATTTAAGTTAAAAAACGATTTTATATTCGTACATGCAGATTTTGTTGCGCATATATGAATAGAGATTATACTTCACTATAGATGTAGATGAAAATACATCAATGGGTATACGAAATAGGGTTTTACCTTTTTGGGTGGCCAAAAAGAGCATGTGCGTACGTTGGTTTCTCCTCTTTAATGCGTATGACTGCTTTTTTTGGCCTATTTCGTTTAAACTGCATGCACTTCTTTCATGGTAATGCAATTGTCTACAGGGCACACATGGCTGCATAAATTACAACCTACACACTGTGATTTGTTAATTTTTGGAATCCTTTGTTCTTGCGATTTAATAATGGCTTGGTGTGCACCATCGTCGCAGGCGATGTAACATAATTGGCACCCAATACAAAGATTTTCGTTAATATGTGCCACCACTTTATAACGGTTGTCTAATTGTTCGTAGCGTTTAATTTTTTTGCCAGCCACGCCGCATAAATCAGATACTTGCGCCAGGTGTTGATGGTCTAAATAATGATTAAGTCCTGTTGTGAGATCTTGAATAATTCTAAATCCGTAGTGCATCACGGCGGTGCATACTTGCACGGTTTGTGCGCCCATGCTGATAAATTCGGCCGCATCTTGCCAGGATTCGATGCCGCCAATTCCACAAATAGGTAAAGAAAACTTTGGATTTTGAAAAAGTTCAGACACCATATGAAGCGCAATGGGTTTAACAGCAGGGCCACAATAGCCGCCGTGTGTAGAATAACCCGCCACACTTGGTTCTGGCGTTAAGGTGTCTAAATTAACGCGTGTGACCGAATTAATAGTGTTAATCAAAGACACCGCATCGGCGCCGCCACGTTGCGCGGCCAATGCCGCTTCTGAAATACTGGTGATATTGGGTGTAAGTTTAACAATCACAGGTTTTTTGGCTTTTTCTTTAACCCATTCGGTAATGCGTTCTATGGCATCTGGATTTTGTCCAACGGCTGATCCCATGCCGCGTTCGCACATGCCATGCGGACAACCATAGTTGAGTTCAAATCCGTCAATGCCAATATCTTGGCAGCGTGCAATGCAATCATGCCATTCTTCTTTGGTTTCGAACATCATGGATGCAATTAATGCGTGATCTGGAAACTCTTGTTTGACTTCTTTCATTTCTGCCAAATTAACAGATAAAGGCCTGTCTGTAATAAGTTCTATATTATTAAGCCCCACCATGCGTTTGCCTTGGTAGTGCCAAGCACCATAGCGACTTGATACATTAGTGACTTGTTTACCTAAAGTTTTCCATACCGCGCCGCCCCAGCCCGCACGAAACGCGTTTTTAACTTGGTAGCCCGTGTTAGTGGGTGGTGCAGATGCTAACCAAAATGGATTTTTAGATACAATGCCTGCAAAATGAACTTTTAAATCGCTCATTTAATTTGACTCCTTAAATAATGGTGAATTCCTAATGCTGCTTGGCGCCCATCTGCTACGGCATTCACCACTTCTTTGCCGCCATTAATAAGATCACCGCCTGCAAAATAACGTGGATTGGTGGTTTGCAATTGCGCATTTACAAGCACGCGCCCATGCTGGGTGGTTAATCCATTAATACTTGTGATTATCTCTGGTATTTGCTGACCAATGGCCAATAATACCAAATCTGCGTCTTGAGTGACTTGTTCGTTTGTTTGTGTATGTTCAAACACAACGGCACGTACCCATGTGCGTGCTTGCAAAGAATCATTTTGTTTATGGTCTGTTAAAACACGCTGCGGCGAAAGTTCGTATAAAAAAGAAACGCCTAATTTAAGCGCATGCTCAATTTCGAACGCATAGGCACTTTGTTCTTGGCGTGTGCGACGATAAACCAAAGTAGTCTTTGCGCCCAACTTTTGGCAGGCAATGGCTGCATCAATAGCCGTATTACCGCCGCCAATCACCACTGCTTTTTGCCCCATGATCACGTTGCCTTCTTGCGCTCGCATGTGGGCAAGAAAATCTTCTGCACTATAGATGCCTTGTGTATGTTCAGAAACAAATAAAGAAGGCTTGCTTTTAAGCCCCAAACCTAAAAAAATGGCATGATATTGTGATTCTAATTCTTGTAGCGAAATTTCTACATAAGACGGGTTGGGATTAGTTTTATTCGTTTGGGTGGCCACCACATGATGTTTGTAAAAAATAGAAAAGCCAATTTGTTGAATAAAGGCTATCTCTTGATCGTTACAGGCATTGTTCCATTTATAAGGCGCAATGCCGTAGCGATTTAACCCGCCTGCATGAGGTTTAGATTCAAATACATCTGCAATGTAGCCTAACTGTGTTAATTGATGCGCACAACTAAGACCTGCGGGGCCAGCGCCCAAAATCGCAATCTTTTCTTGTTTGCGTGGTAAAGGTTTCCATGGCGCCATTTTTTTGACCACTTCTGGCTGTGTGGCAAAGGCTTGCAGTCGACCAATGGCAATGGGTTTTTGATTTAATTGTTGATACACACAAGCGCCTTCGCACAATACTTCTGTGGGGCAAACATGGGCACAAGATTGGCCAAAGATATTTTTAGACAAAATCGTGTGGGCTGCCTGTGTGGTGTTATGGGTTAATATTTGCCGTATAAACAAGGGCACATCAATATCTGTGGGGCACGCAGTGGTGCAGGGCGCATCGTAACAAAATAGGCAACGCGAGGCCTCTGTGTGTGCTTCTTGTGTGTGCATGGGCGGTTTTAAAGATTTAAACCGATTTTCTTTTTGTTGTTCATTAATGGGTGGTGCTGCATGTAAGACGTCTATATTAAAAGGAATAGATGCACTCATATGGGTTTATTGTGCTAGCACGCAGCAAAACGAAAGTGAACATTCTTGTTTAATTGTATTGCTGTACACGCCTTGACACGCACAATCAGCATAAGCCAAAGCTTATGTTTGTTTAAAAAAGCAATCAAGACATTTAAAATCAAACGAGGTAATGGATGACAATGGCATCAAAAGTTGCGGATCAGTCTTTAGCCCGGTTTCCGGCGGGCATTCCCTTTATTGTAGGGAACGAAATTTGTGAGCGTTTTAGTTACTACGGCATGCGCGCTATTTTATGGGTTTATATGGTTTCTTTGTTTACTCAACAAATAGGCCCAAAAGCCGCAGAAAACAAAGCCACCGCGATGATGCATATTTTTATGGCCGGCGTATATGCGTTCCCTATGATAGGGGCCATTATTGCTGATAGGTTACTGGGCAAATATCATACAATTTTATGGATTTCTTTGATCTATTGTGTGGGGCATTTGGTGCTTGCGCTGTTTGGGCATAGCGAGCAAGGCCTTTATTGGGGATTGTCTTTAATTGCGTTGGGTTCTGGTGGAATTAAGCCTTGTGTAACGGCTGTGGTGGGCGACCAATTTACAAAAGCCAATGCGCATTTAATTCCCAAGGCTTATCAGATTTTTTATTTTGCGATTAACTTTGGATCTTTTTTTTCTAGTTTACTTACGCCTTTTTTATACAAACATTATGGATCAGAAGTGGCGTTTGGCATCCCCGGTATTTTAATGGGCATTGCCACCCTTATTTTTTGGTTGGGGCGTCGCCGATTTGTGCGTATTCCGCCAGCACCTGGCGGCATGGTTGGATTTCTTGATGCAGCTGCATCGGTGTGTTTGTTTTTGGTGCCCGGATCTTTATTTTTTACAACACATTTAAGTGTTGTTGTTAAGTTGCTTGTGTGTGTGGCGTGCTTGGTTGTGTGGGCAATTTTATTTAGCAAACGTCAACAGATGCAAGAAGACCAAGGGTTTATTGCTGTTTTTTGGTATGCATTAAGACACCAACATTTAAAAACACCGGGCATGTCTTTTTTTGATGTTGCACGCGGCCGTTTTTCTGACGAAGTAGCGGAAGGTCCACGCGCAGTGTTAAAGATCTTGGTCGTGTTTTCTATGGTGTGCGTGTTTTGGGCTTTATTTGATCAACATGCTTCTAGTTGGATTAATCAGGCGTCTAAAATGGATTTGCACTTTAATGTCATGGGCTATTCATTTGATTTATTGCCGTCACAAATTCAAGCGTTTAATCCCATTTTTGTAATGATAATTATTGCCTTGCTAAATGGGCTTGTGTACCCCATTTTGCGCCGTATAGTAGACATTACACCTTTAAGAAAAATGTCCATGGGCATGTTTTTTACATCTTTTTCTTTTGTGTTAGTGGCGTTAATTCAACGTAAAATAGACTTTTTGGCACCTATGGGACAAAAAATATCTGTTCTTTATCAAATTGCGCCTTATTTAGTTTTAACATTGGGCGAAGTATTAGTGTCTTCTACCGGTTATGAATTTGCTTATACACAAGCCCCCAAATCTATGAAATCTACAATTATGGGATTTTGGTTACTGACCGTCACCATGGGTAATTTATTAGTGGCATTCTTGGCAGGATTTAAAGATTTATCTTTAGAAAACTTCTTTTGGACATTCGCCGCAATGGCTTTTGTGGCTTCTTGCTTATTTGCAATTAACGCCTATTTTTACCGCGGCAAAACTTACCTGCATTAGTAGTATCGATACAACACACCGGTCGTTGATAATGCAGCGTATCCTATGTACTCCTCATTTAAGAACTTAAATTCTAACCCGTAACAAGATTCTGGTAATTCACCACTATAAGGATCGCTAAGTGCACAATTACGACCAGCAAAGAACAGCCCGTCAGTAGAATCTATCCACGCATTATTAATGTATTCTTGACTTTCAAAACTGTAAATTTCTTTAAGTTTAGAACTTGCATTATAAGTGAATATCTTGCCTTTTTTGACTCCTGATGATTCTGAGAACCCCGATAAAACAAGACCGCTAGTACCTAATGATATATTATTTATTTTAGTTTTTGGTCCGGCCGGTATTAATAGATCTGAATTTACAATTGAAGTGCAAGAATATTGGGAACTAGCACTGTCGTATAGACACGAATACACTGTGCCAGAATAATCTAAAATGATCAGTATACCACCATCCATCCAAATAGCTTTTTTAACTCCGCGTTCTATGTTAGAACAAGGAATATTACGCGCGGTCGACTTAATTTTTGCAATTGCGCTGAGTCTATTTCCGTGTGCCAATTTGCATTCGGATAATTCTCCAATAGCAGATTCGCCATAGAAAATCGTAAATTCCCCGCTGGTGTCGTGTTGAGACACACCAGCTATTCTAATGTGACCAACTTTTGAAGATAATGAAGAATAATCTAAATAAAAATTACGTGATGGGCCCATCAGCTGAAATAATAGAGATCCTGAATACTCCCCAACAATAACTGCTTCTAGATGATCTGAAGTATAATATACTATCCCATTTCTTAGAAAAATATCAGTTGATACTTGAGACCATTTGGGACTGCCTGGTTCAAGGGCAAATAATCCGTCATCAGTTATAGTATAGTAGTTATCATAGAATTTAAAAAAATCTTTTATTTTACCGGTTATCCCAGGATATTCCACACGATGCCAATAACGTCCTCTGGATTCGATATTAATGTTATAACGACCCTGAATATTTGGGATTATTAATGTGCTGGAACCCCATACAATATCACTGCGAGTTCCAGATAATTGAATTTTGTGTTCAGCAGCATTGTTATTAGGTTTATCTATCCATACTTTAATAGTTGATCCTGTCTTAATTAAAGTAGAAGTTTTGTAAGGGGAACCATTATAAGTGCTCATTTCTAATTCAGAAAAATCACTTTTAACCGCTACACTTGCAGCATGATGCGATGTACTTTTTTGGATTGTAATTCGGTTGTATAAAATGGGGAGTTCAATAGACATGGAGTCGCTGCCATATGCCGTGATGGAACAATTAATTTCTGTTGCAGCAGCGTTATAGCTGCAACCATAAGGCAAAGCGGCACTAGGAATAATAAAAGAATATTGATCGGGTGTTACTTTAAAGGTATAAGTTTTATTTTGTGTGAGATTACGATAAATAACTCTTTGCCCACATTCAGTACACGCTAGTTCTGGGTCGCCAGAAATATTTAATCCGCCGTCGCAGATTGTGTCTTCGGAACCTTTACTTGTTACTCTGAAAAATGGCTTTTTCTTGATTTCGGCGGTGATAGATTCGCGTTTAGATATCGTGATACTGCAATCTTTATTGTTGGTTTTGGGATTAAATGTTTGATTGGTGCACCCATTCCAATCGGGCCCAAAGCTATCTGGATCTGTGATGATACGTGATAATTGGATCACTTCGCCTTGTTTAAGTTTATAGTCACAAGAATTTTGCTTGCATTGGATTTGTTTTTTTATGCCATAAAAATCAGTTAGAATATCCACATAGCCGTTATTTCCGTATCTGCTTAAGTTAAGGCTAAAATTATACATGGGAACAAACTTGGCCACCAATTGCTGATCTTTTTTCATCACCACGGGTTTTTGTTCTGTAAAAGTTTCTGGTTTGCTGCTTTGGCTGGTTTCTGTAAACCCTACAAAATAATTATCGCTATTAGTGGCGGCTGTTGCTGTAAGTAATAAGGGCGTATCATAACGATAAATGCCTTCGTAAGATCTGGCAATCACTTTGCCAGTTACATCTTTTTGTTCTTTGTACTGCAAGGTTTTTGTGCTGTCTTGAATAGTGCCATTGCCGTCGCCAAGAACAGTGACCACTAATTTAAGATATTTGGCAAATCTTGCGGTGACTTTTTTATTTTCTGTAAGTGTTAAAGTACATTCTTCTGTAGCTGAATCTTTACAGTCATCTTGGTAGTCAAAAAAATAAGATCCAGAATCTGTGTTGGCTTGTGGTTTTAAGGTGATTTTGTCCCCGTATTTAAACGCTTGCCTGCAAGTGCCTTCGCTACATTTAAAATCTCCTGTGGTGCTAGATAATGTGCCAAACCCAGGAGTTTCTGTAGAAATGGTTGTTTCTAAATAAATACGCGGTGATGCTTTGGCTGTCACGTTAAGATCGCTTGATAAGTCAAATTCGCAACGCAGCGGATTATAAGGCTCTGTGGGTAAACAAGTCACACCTTCAAATCCAAAAAAATCTGTGTTTTCATCTGGCGTTGCAATTAATGTGAGCCGCATTTGAGGCAATGATGCGCCGCATAGGTCGCCACAACTAATCAACCCGCCATCAATAGAAATAAGTGCTTTCCCCGCGCCCGATTTGCTTATGTTGAGTGTGTATTTTTTTTGACTGCCAGCTGGGTTTGTTGGGTCTGTTGGATTTGGGTTGCTGCTGCAACGTGTTGGATCTTGTGCACATAACGCACTTTGATCCAAGCCTGTGTTGGGCGATGTGGGTTGAGTACATCTTTGCCATAAAATAGTTTGACTTAATAATAAAAAGATAAACGAATAGCGCTTCACAATATCCCCCTTATTGCTACAATGAGCCTTTTAAATCTCCGTTATGGTTTTAAAAAAGCTCAGTGGTTTAAATAAACCGTGCTGTTATACAAACAAAAACGCGCTCTTGGTTTAGAAAAAAGCCCGTTTTTATTTTGATGATAAAACGCCCTTTAATAATAAAGGTACAAAACACCAGAACTAGACATGGCTGCATAAGACACATCTTGATATTCTGGTCTTAAAAATTTAAAATTAAGCGAAGAACATGTGTCGTCTTGAGTGTTATATGGGTTTGTAAGCGTGCAGCCGTCGCCTGCAAAAAATGCTTTTTCATCGCCATCTATCCATCCACTATTTAAAGAAGAGGTTGTTATTAAACTCAAAGGAACTTCTGTTTTTTTAGAATCCAAATCATAAAGCCACGCTTGTGGCGAACGTAATGAAGAATTGCCCACCAATAAAACTCGGCCGTCTGCGATTCTTGAAATATCTTTAATGTCGTAGGCAATAATACTACAACTGTAAGAAGAGGCCGATTTCTTACATGCAGATAGTATGCCTGATTGGCTTAAAACCATAAGTTGAGGCGACGACACATTTTGATCCATCCACACGATTCGAGAAATAAGCGATGAAGTAAAACTATCAAACCTGATTGAATCTTTGTAAAAATCAGTAGTTTTGGTGTTCCCATGCCCAAGATAATAACGGTCGGATGAGTCTTTCCATACGATCCCAAACTCATTGGGATTGTAGTTAAAAATCGCTTTTATTTTTGTAGACGAAGTAGAAGAACCAAACAAAGGCCAGGACGTGATTTTGTAGTTGTTGTCTTCGTCGATGACCGACAAGGTGGAAGATTCGCCTGATAAAAGTAATCCCCTGTTGCCTGTTCCAGGCACATAGATAATGACACCTGTGCTGAATGGATCTGTGGATATTTCTTTCCAATTTTGAGTCATTGCATCAAGATGAAAGACCCCATTATTGGTAATGGTGTAATAATTATTATACCTGTTAAAAAAATCTATAATATTGCCTGTAAGTCCAAAATAGTTGGTGCGGTGCCAATAACGTCCTCTGGATTCGATATCAATACTGTAATCCCCCTTTACATTGGGGATATTAAGCCGGTCATTATTGTATCTTATTTTGTTTTCTAATGAGTTTGCTTTATTGATTAGTTTGAGAGTGTGTTCTGCGGCGCGTGTGTTGGGGTTGAGAATCCAAATATTAACCGCCGTATCTTTTGTAATTGCGGGACTTGTTTTTTCTAAATCGGCGTATTCTGGCATTTCCAAAGCAGATAAGTCGCTTTTAATTGCCACACCACTGGCTCCTTTGATGGCTTTTTTACGGATTGTGATTTTATTTTTTAAAATAGGTAGCGCATAATCAACCGTTCCTGCATCTCTAGAAGCAGGTGTGCAAATGATTGATATGAGGTTGGTGGCGCTATAATTTTGCCTGCAGTCGCTTGGTAATGTGTCGTTTATTGCAATCACAGAATAATCATCTGGCACTACAGTGATATTGTACAAATTCAGTTTTTTAGGATCTGCGTATGCGGTGAATGTAGACGCATTTTTTGTCCACACCAGATCTTCTAACGGGGATGTCGAAACATCCAAACGTCTTGAACTCGAAACACTAAAATCAACATTGGGATATTTTGAAGAAACAGTAATCGGTATCTTTTTTCTAAATTCTACGAATATGTTCCTACCTCTGTCTGCCGTAAGGTAGCAGTTGGTATCGTTAATGGACGCATTTGATGGTTTGTTTTTACATTCGTCTGGTTGCGGCAAGCTGTTTATCCATTCGCCGGTAAAATTACTTTGTTCAGTAAAAAAATAAGAAAGCGTGATTAATTCACCTTGCCTTGCCTTAAAAATACAAGTTTGTTGTTGGCAGGTATGTTGAGTTTTAATGCCGTAAAAATCCATTAAAACGTTCACATAACAATCTTTAAAATCGTTGTATTGGGCTCTATTTGATAAACTTAAATACAAACCATAGATGGGAATAAATTTGGCCACTAATTGCTGGTCTTTTTTCATGACAATGGGTTTTTGTTCTGTAAAAGTTTCTGGTTTGTTACTTTGGCTTGCGTCTGTAAATCCTACAAAATAATCATCTGTGCTGGTTGTGGGTGTTGCTGTAAGAAGCAAGGGTGTGTCGTAACGATAAGTGCCTTCGTAAGATTTGGCAATCACTCGGCCGGTCACATCTTTTTGTTCTTTGTACTGCAAGGTTTTTGTGCTGTCTTGAATAGTGCCATTGCCGTCGCCAAGAACGGTGATTAATAATTTAAGATATTTAGCAAATTTGACAGTCACTTTTTTATTTTCTGTAAGCGTTAAGGTGCATTCTTCTGTGGGTGAATCTTTGCAATCATCTTGGTATTCAAAAAAATAAGATCCAGAATCTGTGTTGGCTTGTGGTTTTAAAGTAATGGTGTCCCCGTATCTAAATGCTTGTTTGCAGGTGCCTTCTTTGCATTTAAAATCTTCTGTGGTGCTAGATAACGTGCCAAAACCAGGGGTTTCTGTGGATATTGTTGTTTCTAAATAAACACGCGGCCGTATTTGAGCCACCACATTTAAATCGCTTGATAAGTCAAATTCACAACGCAGTGGATTATAAACGTCTGTGGGCAAACAAGTCACACCTTCAAATCCAAAAAAATCTGTGTTTTCATCGGGTGTTGCGATTAATGTGAGCCGCATTTGAGGCAATGATGCAGTACATAGGTCGCCGCAGCTAATGAGCCCGCCATCAATAGAAATAAGTGCTTGCCCTGCGCCTGATTTGCGGATGTTTAAGGTATGTTTTTTTTGACTGCCACCAGTACCAGTTAGTGTATTGCAGCGTGTTTTATCCTGTGCACACAATGCACTTTGATCGGTGTCTGTGTGGGGCGAACATCGGTTCCATAGGGTGGTGCAAATAAATAGTAAAAAAATACAAAAATAGCGTTTCATAACCCCCCCTCACAGCTTTTTTGATTCGACACGCGTGATAGAGAAAATAGTTTATTTTTGTCAAGATATATTTTTAGTTAAACAGATTGGACCATGGCGATTGATTTTATTTAAGCAGTTGTATTGTTCTGTTTACCCTTGTTTCGCGCGCAATTTATCGCTAATACGCGGCTTGATTTTGCGTTGAAATTGATGACAACATGCAAATATCGCTTGGTTGGAATAGGGCTTCATCAAGAAAGGTATTTTTGTGATTCGCATTGGTATTAATGGCTTTGGCCGCATTGGTCGCTTGAGTTTACGTGCCGCATTGGCACAATCTAAAGACGTAGAGGTGGTGGGGATAAACGATATTGGGCCGCAAAAACGTCGTGCACATTTGTTGCAATATGATTCAGTGCATGGCGCATTAAACGTGGATATGCGTGCGGATGATCAGTTTTTATATGTGGGTCATCACAAAATACATTCGTTCGCGCATAAAGATCCTGCGCAGTTGCCTTGGAAAGATTTAGGTGTAGATGTGGTGCTTGAATGCACCGGCGTGTTTAGAGAACGCACTAAAGCAGCGCTGCATTTGCAGGCAGGCGCACGTAAAGTGATTATTTCTGCACCCGGCAAAGGTGAACCACCAGATGCCACTTTGGTAATGGGCGTTAACCAAGAAACTTATCAAAAAGATAAACATCATGTGGTGTCTAATGCTTCTTGTACCACCAATTGTTTGGCTCCTGTAATTAAAGTTTTACACGAAAATTTTTCTGTGCAACAAGCGATGATGACAACTGTGCATAGCTACACAAGCGATCAATCATTAATTGACAATGATCATTCTGATTTACGTCGTGCACGTTCTGCGGCCATGTCTATTGTACCTACCAGTACAGGTGCATCAGAAGCCATTGCGCAGGTTTATCCTATTTTACAAGGCCGTGTGGATGGAACTTCTATGCGGGTACCTACGCCAGATGTGTCTTTGATTGATTTATCTGCCATTGTAGAAAAAGACGTGACCGAACAAGATCTGGCCCGTGCTTATGAACACGCAGCCAGCCATGCGTTGGCTGGTATTTTGGCGGTTAGCCATGCGCCACTTGTATCTGTTGATTATGTACACCATCCTGCGTCTGCCATTGTGGATTTACCGTTATTGCAAGTGCTTAATAAACGTTTTGTTAAAGTGATTGCGTGGTACGACAACGAATGGGGATTTTCGATGCGCATGATAGATTTGGCTAAACATTTAATGGCTTGATGCAGTGTTTGGTTTTGATGTGTTTTTTTTATGATGTAGCAAAATATTTTTAGAGCAGCCTTATGTTAAGCATTGATCAATTAGACCTTGAAAATAAATCTGTTTTTATACGCGTAGATTATAATGTGCCACTGGATGAATCTTTGCAGATTAAAGACGACACACGCATTCGTGCAAGTTTAAATACTATTACCTATGCCCAAAAAAAAGGTGCGCGTGTGACTGTGGCGTCTCATTTAGGGCGTCCACAAGGGCAGGTGAGTCCACGTTATTCCCTATTGTCTGTGGCTGCGCATTTATCTGCCTTGCTTAATCAAGACGTGGTGCTGCCTGATGATTGTATTGGTGATGGTGTTAAACAATTGGTTAAAACTCAAAAAAGTAATCAAATTGTGATGCTTGAAAATTTACGTTTTCACAAAGAAGAAGAAGCCAACGACGAACGCTTTGCCCGCCAATTGGCAGCGCCTTTTTCTGTTTATATTAACGATGCTTTTGGTTGTGCACACAGGGCGCATGCATCGACTGTGGGCATGGTTAAATTGATTAAAGAAAAAGCCTGTGGATTTTTAATGCAGCAAGAAATAGCGCATTTAACACCGCTTTTGCAGTCGCCCAAAAAACCTTATGTGGCAGTACTAGGCGGCGCCAAAGTGAGTGATAAAATCGATCTTATTGATAATTTAATTAAAGTGGCAGATGTGATTTTGATTGGTGGTGCCATGGCGTATACCTTTTTAGTGGCAGAAGGTATTTCTGTGGGCGCTTCTTTGGTTGAACAAGATAAAGTGGAGATGGCACGGGCTTTATTGCAGCGTGCACGGGCTAAACAGGTGCGCTTGTTATTGCCTGTAGATCATGTGGCCAAAGAGCAATTAAAAAAAGAAGCGCCAAGCATTGTGGTGCCAGAAAAAAACATGGTGATACCGCTGCTTGGAGTAGATATTGGTCCGCAAACCACAGCACTTTATACGCAAGAAATTAAGGCTGCCAAAACTGTGTTATGGAATGGTCCTATGGGCATTTTTGAATGGGATAATGCCAGTGCGGGAACCCTGGCGATTGCCCATGCGATGGCTGCTGTTAAGGGCCTAACGGTCGTAGGTGGTGGCGATTCTGTGGCAGCGGTGATGCATGCGGGTGTGTCGAAACAATTGTCTCATGTATCCACTGGCGGTGGGGCGTCTTTAGAATTTTTAGAAGGCAAATCCTTGCCTGGTATCTTGGCATTAGAAGGGCCTGAATGAAAATAGACCTTTTTCTAAACTTACTACGTGCCAAAGCTGCGGTCTTACCGTATCCAAAAAATCCTCATATACTTAAGCGCAATTGTGTTTTGTTAATCGTGTGGATTTTTATTGCTGCTTATTGGCCGCCATTTGCGATGGCTGCGGAAGAAACAAAGACGGCAATTGCATCTACGGGTGTTGCCGATTCTTCTGTTTATGATTTATCTCGTTTGGTGTCTTTAGCAGAACAAAACTTTCCGTTAATTCAAGAAGCAGATTTGCAAATTCAAATTCAACAAGCACAAAAACTTCAGGCCACGTGGGCATTTGTAACGCCCATTGAGCTATTTGCATTTGTGGGTGGACCTACACCAGAAGCTTATAGTGCTGGGCCTTATTTGCGTACCGAATCTTCTTTGCGTGGCAATGCCAGTTTGGGAACGCCCGGAGTAAGCACAGGAGTGAGCATACGAGGCGCTATTCCTTTGTACACTTTTGGTAAGTTATCCGCACTTAAGCAAATGGCCAATGCGGGTGTGTCTTTAGCGCAAGCGCATCGTTATCAAGTTAAAAACGAAATTCGCGCCCAAATTACACGCGCTTATTTGGGCGTATTATTTGCAGAATCGTTTTTGTCTTTGGTGAACGATAGCGAAAAAACAATTAATCAGGCCATTAAAACAGGCGAAAAAATGCTGCAGACTGGTTCTGCGCAAATGAGCGAAGGCGATTTATTTATGCTGCAAACGCTCAAAGCCCATATTCTGGCACGCGCAGAAGAAGCAAGACAGGGCTATTTAGTGGCCTTGTCTCTCATTCGTTTTTTATCGGGGTTGCCTGTCTCTATTCCGTTAAAACTTGCACCATTGTCGCTTACACCGCAAATTTTAGAAGATAAACACCAACTCTATTTTTTAGAAACAGCCTATCAATCGCGTCCAGAAATTCATATGGCCGATGAAAATTACAAAATTAGACAAGGTGCCGTGCGTTTAAAAAAAGCATTCTTTTTCCCAGATATTTTGGCTTTGGGGGCGTTTACTTTTAATTACACGACCAATCAAGATTATCAGCGCCATCCATTTTTAAATAATGCATCTAACGAATTATCTGGCGGTGTGGGTCTGGGTTTGCGTTATACGTTTGATTTGCCTGCCAAATATGGGCAATACCAAGAATCTATTGCCGAACTGCAAAAAGCACAAACCGCCATGAATTTAGCGCGTCAAGGCATTGCGCTACAAGTGCAAAAATCATTTATAGACTTAGTCCAGTTACAAAGGATTGCCATGCAATATGAAAAAGCAGAACAATCTGCTCAATCATGGGTGGTAAGTGCGATGCTTAATTTTAATTCTGGATTAAGTAATGCGCAGGATTTGTTTCAGGCTATTCGTGCTTTAACCGAAAGCGGCGGACTTAAACGCAAAGCTTATTTAGATTGGATGATGGCAGAAACAGCAATGGCAGAAGCACTTAATCAAGACTTGCCTATGTTGCAACAAACCATACAATCATTTGCCGCTACAAAGTCATCTGTGCGTTCTTATGATAAAGGGCACAACTAAATCTATGAACTTAAAATTAGCCGCCATTATTTTTTTAAGCGCCATGTGGATGCTGTCAAATCAAGGTTTGGCAGAACCCAACAAAGAGACAAACAAACAAAATCATTTGGCATCTTCTGCAAAAACGGTTTTAGAGCAGGCGATTAAAGAAGCCCGCGCGGTTATTGCGCAATCTCAAGATAAAGATAAACGGCGTATTGGGCTTGAAAAAATAGTCAACCGCTTGATTGATTTTGATGAATTATCACAGCGCACGTTGGCTCAATCCTGGGCTGATTTGTCAACTGCGCAAAAAAAACAAATTAAAAAATTACTCGCAGATTTAATACAAGTGTCTTATTTGGGGCAATTAAACGAAGCTTCTCGTTTTGAACTTAATATGACACAAGAAACGCCTATTTCTTTGGATGAGCCTCATTTGTCTACGCTTGGTTCTGCTCCTGTAATAGCTGCCGTGCGTGTAGATGCCTTGACGCAAGCAGACAAAGCAGATGTAAATATTCAGTTCTATTTACGTCAAAAAAATGTTACGGATACGCGTGCTCAGTGGATTTTGGATGATGTGGTTATTAATGATGTGTCGGTGGTGCGCAATTACCGGTCACAGTTTGCCAAAATTATGCAACAATCAGGGTTTGATTTATTGGCGCAAAAACTTAAGAAAAAAATAGAAGAAATACGCGCACAGTAGGCGCACAATGAGTTTGTTTAAAGTAAAGTATAAATGTAATCTTGTGTTTTAGAAAGGGTGGGTATGATGTCTGTTAGTCCACAGACGCGGTTTTTAGTGACCTCTGCATTGCCTTATGCCAATGGCAGTTTACATTTGGGTCACTTATTAGAACACGTATTAACCGATGTATATGTGCGTGCACTTAAATTAACGCATGGCGCACGCGCCGTGCTTTATGTGTGTGGAGACGATACCCACGGTGCGCCTATCCAAATTAATGCACAAAAAAAAGGCATGGCACCAGATGCTTTTGTGGCGCTCTTTGAACAAGAGCATCAACGTGACTTTAAACGCTATCAGGTTTGCTTTGATGGTTACTACAGCACGCACCACGATACTAATCGCCAATTGGTAGAGCAATTTTATCATTGTTTAGAAGAAAGTCATCTATTGCTAGAAAAAACGATTGAGCAATTTTATTGTGTGCAGGACGCACGTTTTTTACCAGACCGTTTTGTGCGCGGCACGTGTCCCAAATGCAAAACCACCGATCAATATGGCGATGTATGCGAACAGTGCGGAACCACCTATGGACCAGAAGATTTGATTGATCCGCGTTGTGCATTGTGCACGCAAACGCCGGTTAAAAGAACAGCGTCGCACGTATTTGTGGATTTAGAAAAAAAACGTGCAGTATTAGAATCTTGGTTAAATCAAACACACAGCGTGCAACCAGAAGTGCGTCATTTTATAGAAGGGTGGTTAAAAGAAGATTTAAAATCTTGGTGTATTACGCGGGATGGCCCTTATTTTGGCTTTTTAGTACCTGGTCGCCAACAGTATTTTTATGTTTGGTTGGATGCACCTATTGGCTATATTGCCGCTTCTTTGCGTGCGTGTTTGGCTTTGGGCCTTAATTTTGCTGATTTTTGGCAAAACAAAGAATGCCGGGTTATTCACGTGATTGGCAAAGATATTGTTTATTTTCATACCTTGTTTTGGCCTGCCATGTTAAGTGCCACGCCTTATTCTATGCCTTATCATGTTCAAGTGCACGGCATGCTTAAAGTCAATGGCGAAAAAATGTCTAAAAGCCGTGGCACTTCGATTTCTGCGCATGATTTTGCAGAAGTTTTGGATCCGCAGTATTTTCGCTATTATTTGGCGTCTAAAGTTTCTCATAAAATAGAAGATGTGGATTTATCTTCGGACGAATTTGTTCTTAAAGTTAATGCGGAATTAATTAATAAAATTGTAAATTTGGTCAGTCGATCGGTTTCGTTTTTAAATCGCTCTTTTGGTTCTACCATTTGCTATTATCAGCATCAATCTGCGTGTGCTTTGGCTTTTTCCGATCGTGTGCGGCCCCTTATAGAACAAGCGATGAATGCTTTTTCTCAATTTAATTTAGCGGCTGCGGTATCTGTTATTGTTCGTTTGGCAGACATGGGTAATGCTTATTTTCAAGGCGAAAATCCATTTACTGAACCACCTTGGGTGCTACAAAAAACAAACCAAGAAAATGCACAATGTGTGGCTTCTGTAACTCTTAGTTTTTGCCAAGTGATAGCAATACTGCTTCAGCCTGTGATGCCAGAATTGGCCCAAAAAATCATTCGGGTACTTGGGCTAAAAGCGTTGAATTTACCAGAAGAAATCATTGGCTGTCAGTCTTTTATTAGATTTGATCTTGCGACCATGAGCCAATTGTTACCGCCGTCTCATGTGATTGCTCCCCATGAACGCTTGTTGGATCGTATTGAAGATTCGCAGGTGTTAAACCGTTTAATAGAGGCTTTACGTATGCGTCAAACAGAATCCGAATCATCTTTACCTGTGTCTTCTGTTCCTTCTTTGCCTGTTCAGTCGCCTGTTGAAACAAGCCATCAGGCAGCAGAATTTCAACCCATCAAAGACCGCATTGAGTATGCGCATTTTGCGGCTTTGGATTTACGTGCTTGTAAAATTTTAAATGCAGAGCGTGTGCCCAAAAGTGATAAATTGTTGAAATTGAGTGTTGATGTGGGTGAACCACAATCAAGGCAAGTCATTGCTGGGATTGGGTTAGCATATGAACCTGCCCAATTGGTTGGAAAAACGGTGGTGTGCTTAGCCAATTTAAAGCCTGCCAAGATTATGGGACAAGAATCCCAAGCCATGTTACTTGCGGCAGGTCCGGGCGGGTCTGATATTGTGTTGTTGGATTTGCCAACGCATTTGCCGGCCGGGAGCATGGTTAAGTAATATTTTTTATTTGTGATATAAAAAATTTGAATTTATTACTTTATAAGTGTTAATCAAATGATTAGGTTGTAGCTTGTAGGTGTTGTTGTTTGGGCTGTCGTCTTGAACTTATAAAAAGGTGTTTGTTTAATGACTACTGTTGCCGCATCATTCAATGATTTAGTGATGAACAAAGACAACGGCGCTTCTGTGTCTGGCGAGTCTTGCAAATCCAATGATTTAGAAACAACCGAATTTGGCGATTATCAACTCATTAAACCGCTTGCAACCGGTGGCATGGCCGAACTTTATTTGGCTAAAAAAAGTGGTGTTTCTGGATTTGAACGCCTTTTGGTGATTAAGAAAATTTTGCCGCATTTGGCTGCGTATCAAGAATTTGTAGACATGTTCATGGATGAATCACGCATTGCGGCGCAGCTTAGTCATCCCAATATTGTGTCTATCGAAGATGTGGGCCAGGTAGAAGGTTGTTATTATCTTGCCATGGAATACATTCATGGCGAAGATTTGCGCCGCGTGTTTAATCAAGAATCTGTGCGGCGTGCCCATATGCCTTTTGAGCTTGCTGCTTATGTGATAAAGCAAGTGGCAGAAGCACTGCACTATGCCCACCAAAAACATGATTATTCTGGTCAGCCACTTGCATTGGTTCATCGCGATGTGTCTTTGCAGAATATTTTAATAAGTTATGATGGCGTTGTTAAAATGGCTGATTTTGGAGTGGCCAAGGCCGCCAATAAACTGGGGCGTACCCGCACAGGTGTTTTAAAGGGCAAGTATTCTTATATGTCGCCTGAACAAGCACAGGGTGCGCATGTGGATGCACGATCTGATGTTTTTTCTTTGGGGATAGTGCTTTACGAATTAACCACTGGTGTGCGTTTGTTTAAGCGTGACTCCGAAGTAGACACCATTAATGCGGTGCTGGCTGGCCAAGTGGTCAAGCCAAGTAGTTTAAATCCGCGTTATCCAGCATGGCTTGAATCTGTGGTGATGCAAGCTTTGGCGTTTAAACCCGGACAACGGTTTTCTTCTGCGGCCGAACTATCGCAAGCTTTGTCTGTTTATTTAAGGCATGCACGTGTCTCTATTTCTGAACGTGATGTGGCCGCTTATATGCGGACTTTGTTTGTAGATAAAATTGCAGATCGTGTGTTGGTTGAAAGTGATTTATGGAACGAAGAACACACCGATGATTTTTTAGTAGAACAGCTTAAAAAAAGAAAACAGCAAGGTTGCTTACCTGCACACAAAGAAGCCGATTCTCAATCCATAGACGCCTTGTCTTATCTTAATCAGGCGGCTCGTTCTGGTGGCGCGCTTTTAGATGCCTCTTCACAAACGCAAAGGCATTCTAGAGTGGGTGTGGAACATACTTCTGCAGGCGCTGTTTGTGATGAATCTATGCGTTTAGGAGAACACCGTTTTTGGCAAGAAACTGTAGTGATGCCGCTTTATATTTGCCATAGTTTAAGTGGATCTTTGTCTGCACGTTGTTGGCGTTATGTGAACCGTTTTGTAAGACAACATCAGGCCATATCTTGGTCTGCATTGTGTGTGTTGGTGCTGTCTTTTGGGGCGGGTTTGTCTTATTCTTTTTTTGCAGAAGACACGGTGCCTGCATTATGGGTAGAAAGCGATCCGCCAGGTGCGCTCGTGTTTTTTGAAGATATGCCCATCCCAGAAGGCAAAACGCCACTGCTTATAAGAAGACCTATAAAAATAGGTGCGCATGCTTTGCGTTTTGAACTAGAAGGCTATGTGCCGCAAACAAAAACATTGCAGGTGATTGAGCCACAAAAGAAAAATGCAGTTGTTGTAAAACAAGTGCTTACACCCACTCAGGCGTTGGCTGAGTTTTTAAAAGGCCACACTCGCTAATCATAGAAAAATAAGTAAAAAACTCGTCAACCTTGATTTTTTGCGCCAAGATAGCGCCAATGACAAGACATGAACTTTTAGCGTTATCTCAATCGATATTAAGTGATTACGAACGCAAGCGCACGATTTTGTCGTTTGACGAATATTTTGAATTAGTATTGGCCGAACCCATGCTTCAATTGCGCAGCAGTGCGCAATACATGAAAGCCGTGTTTGATTATTTTGGCACCAAACAGGTGCATTATCCTTATGGGCAATACACACGCTATCTTTTATTTGATTTGGAGTTCTTAAACGGCGAAGGTCGTGTTGTTGCACAAGAGCAAGTACAGCAAGATATTTATCGTGTGTTGTGTCATTTTATTCGCTCTGGGCGCAATCATAAAATGATTTTAATGCATGGTCCTAATGGCTCTGCCAAGAGTTCGATTGTGCATTGTATGATGAAAGCCATGTCTTATTATGCCAATCAAGACGAAGGCGCCATGTACCGGTTTAACTGGATTTTTCCTAATGAAAAATTAAATAAACAGATGCATATTGGTTTTAGTGGGCATGGTTCTATTGGCGCAGGCGGAAAAAGTGAAACTTATGCTTATTTAACGCCCGATTTAATGGATGCTTGTGTACCCGCAGGGTTGAATGAACATCCTTTGTTTTTAATTCCAGAAAAAGAACGCGAATCCATTTTGACACAACTTAAAAAGTCACAAAAAATAACGCCTGATTTTGTGATTGCGGACTATATTCGCCATGGTTACTTAGGTAAAAAGTCACGGGCTATTTTTGATGCCCTGTTAAATGCTTATCATGGCGATTACCAAAAAGTTTTGGCGCATGTTCAGGTTGAACGTTTTTATCCTTCTCAAAAATATGGTGTGGCTCAAGTGTCTATTGAGCCACAAATGTCAATCGATGCAGAAGTTCATCAATTAACAGCCGATCGTTCTTTGGCGGCATTACCAAAATCTTTGGCCAATATTAATTTGTATCATGCCACAGGCCCATTAATAGAAGCTAATCGCGGTATTTTAGATTATGCCGATTTTTTAAAACGTCCCATTGAATCTTTTAAATATTTACTAGGCGCCATCGAAACATCGAGTATTGGTTTGGCAGGATCCATGATTCCTTTGGATGTTATTTTTATTGGTTCTACAAACGAAAAATATTTGAATGCATTTAAAGAGCATCCTGATTTTACTTCTTTTAAAGCACGTATTGAATTGATTCGCGTGCCTTATTTGTTATCTTTACATAAAGAAATTCAAGTGTATGAATCGACCATCCATGCGCAAAGTATTGGTAAACCCATTGCGCCACACGCGATAGAAACAGCCAGTATGTGGGCTGTTTTGACGCGTCTTAGGCGTGCGGGTCTTAAGAAATATCCACAAGCCCTTTTAGAAATTATACAATCACTCACACCCATAGAAAAACTAAAGCTTTATGATAGCAAGCAAACGCCTGCACGATTAAATAGTTCGCAATCTAAAGATTTGTTGCGGGCACTTTCTGATATTTATCAAGAAACACGCGGGTTTCCTATTTATGAAGGCAGTACTGGAATTTCTGCACGCGAAATTAAGACCGTGCTGCTTAATGCGTCTTATCATCCGCGTTATTCTTCGTTGTCTGCCATGGCAGTACTGGACGAACTAAGAGAACTTGTAAAACTAAGCAGTGTATATGAGTTTTTACGTGAAGAACCTTTTGAAGGATATCATGAACACATTAAATTTATAGAATTTGTTGAACAGGCATTTTTAGATAAAGTAGATCAAGAAATTCGTGATTCTATGGGCCTTGCGTCTTTACAATCTTACGAAGAGTTGTTTTCTCGTTATGTGGTAAATGTTTCACATTGGGTTAAACAAGAACGCTTGCTTGATAAAGTCACGGGCAAATTGGTGGAACCATCAGAAGATTTTATGCGTGATATTGAAGATTCGATGATGTCTAAAAAAGAAGAACGCATTGATTTTAGAAAAGCGTTAATTGGACAAATTGCGGCATATGCATTGGAACACGACAACGAAAAGCCTGATTACCAAATATTATTTTCGCAATATTTAAAACGTTTAGAAGAAAGTTTTTTTGCCCAAAAACAAAAACAAATTGAGCGTTATTTGGACCAATTTGTGAAATATTTTTCAGACCAAAAATCGGCGTTGCAACCCAAAGATATTGAGCAAGTAGAACGCATGCAGAAGAACATGATTGAACGCTTTGGCTATAACGAAGAGTCCGTTAAAGAAACCATTGCATTTTTTTGCACCAAACGCAGGCAGTCCTAGAATGTTTGATTGTTTGGCTTGTTTTTTGTGCTTTCATAAATTTTGTGTTTTACGTGCGTGTAAGCGGTTTTAAACAAGTGGTATAAAAGGAGTCGCAAATTGTCTACGTCTTTACAAGTAGTCTTGTCTTTAAAGGGCGACTATGCTGCCGCACAATGGCCTATTCAACCACAAGATCCCAGTGCCTTTGTCAAACCTCAAGCGGGCGTTTTTGTGGGGCTTGGCGGGGTACTAGATATTGAACGCTTAAGAATTAAATTGCAGGGTTATTTGGGCTTGCCTATGCACCAAATAGTCGATGCATCACATCAATTTTTAGCGGCATCTTTTGCTTTTGGTGGTGAACTTGGATTTGGTATTGGTTTTTTAAAAATAAGGCGAGAATCCGTGCATACTTGGGGCTTTCGTTTAGAACGCACTTATTTGTTTCATTTTACGCCACAGCTAAGTGTAGAACGCTATATGACGGCTTTAGACCCTGGTTTACAAACCTCTGTATCGTCTGCCAAACCGTGGGTGTTTAAGCCGGGCGTGTGTTTGGACGTAGATATTTTAAGTGCTAATCATAGTCCTGTGGGGCTTATTTTATCAGCCTGTGTGCAGTCCGCAGCGATAATTTCTTCTGCGTCTTTTTTGTTGTTGTCACAACACTATCCCGTGTTGGTACATGGCCAAATGGCAGTTGCTGTTTGGTAGGTTTCAAAAAGAGGTGCGTGGTAAGTGGTTCTCAGAGATTTTTGTCGTTGAGTTTTAAATAGATTTTTCTCTGAATAATAAGGAGCTTACCTATGACCAATCAAGTCAATAATCAATCTGCACATCCCGCCAAACATGTTTCATTTTTACCTCAACAGCAGAGTGGCGGCTTTAATCAATCACCCATTTCAATTCATTCTTCTGCATCATGCCCACAGACACCAGTTATTTATAACGATGCTTTGTTTGCAGATTTTAGAGTGCAGTTTTGCGAATTTTCTGATAATCCCTCTTTGCCAAAGCCAGACTCTAGCCGTACAGTCAATTCATCATATCGCTGCGCCATGACCGATTCTTTGTTGGGTACTGCTGTGCTTACGCAATTTTTTAAAAATTATTTAGATAAAGTGGTTATTCAATCAGATGAACAATCCCAAGAAACACAAAAAACAGCAATCAAAACTTTGTTTCAAAAAGAACTAAAAAGAACACCAGAGGCGTTATTTTTTGTAGTGAATCAAATTCATAAAATGTTTACAACCGCTGTTTTTGATACTGCACTGCTTGTGCGTACCTGCCAAAGATTACACCCTGTGGTTGCACAGGTATGTTTTGATTTAGTGTTTTTGAGTGTGGAACAAAATACAGCCTTAGATGTTGCTGTGAAAGAACAATTACGCCAAAGAATAGAAAGCGAATTTAATAACGAAAAAGTCATTCATCAACGTGTGATAGATGATTTTCAATCTGCGATTCGATTGGCACCGCTTAGTAAAGATAATCAAGAAATGGGTGTAATTGAACTCAATAACCTGATTGGTGAACATCGTTGGTTGTTATCTTCACCCGCGATTAGCGAAGCCAAAATTTTATTTAACCGTTTAAGTGATTACAACCACTGGCGTCAATCTTGGCGTTTGGAATAGCCGCTCGCAATGCGCTTGCAGCAAGTTTAGAAAGAAATTTAATAAGATATAACTTTGAATCAATGCACATGATTGTTGCAACACAATGCGCAAAATAGCGATACTTGTTGCGTTAATCTTGTGTGGCTCAATGATGGGCTTTATATGCCGGGATGATTTGCAATGGCTGTTTACTTAAAACCCAATGATTTGATGCATAATAATGGTAATAATAAACCAACAATGCCTAAAATTGTGCCTATTTTAGGTTCGGCAGCAGCTGCAACTAGGCGCCAAGATGCGTATTGCGCAAAAGAACAACACCCTTTGTTTGGTGATTTTAAGATTCCTAAGTCTGTAGGTGGCAATATTGTATTGGCTGGCCAAACCAAAGACCAACTTATTGCTTTGGTTTTACAATGCAAGCAACAAGCCCAAACAAATCCGCACGATCCGCAAATTACGAGAGTTTTGTTTTTTGCATTA
>Ga0154020_10001863_pt1 | contig 25811 bp, 23 predicted proteins | sample Klosneuvirus_201_FD_109709 | JGI IMG/M metagenome (GOLD analysis project Ga0154020, IMG submission 109709) | Active sludge microbial communities from wastewater, Klosterneuburg, Austria - Klosneuvirus_20160825_MG | ecosystem: Engineered > WWTP > Aerobic digester > Activated sludge | place...
GCATCAGCGCATGCGCCACCCGGCGTGCGACTTCGCGAAGCACGTGATGAAGGTGACGTTCGCGGGCACGGGCGTCATGCTGTCCGACGGCGCGACGAACATCATGCCGATCGCTCCGCACAAAGGATCGAAGGAAGCGCCGCTCCTCACCGAAGATCAGAAGCGCGAGAACAAGTCCGCGGTCTACGCCGCGTGGCGCCTCCACGCCGACGACGTTCGCCACTCGCTCGTCAACGGCTTCTACCAGGGCTGGGATCTCCACCCCGGCCAGCTGCCCACGCGCTACGGCGCGGTCTACGCGTTCTTCCTCGATGGCTTCACCTCGGCGAGCGAGCGCCTCTCGAACTTCGTCAGCAAGGCCGCGCAAGCCACGCTCGTCGGCGACGTGTTCGACGACGCGGCCACCGGCCAGGGCCTCCTGAACTACTTCCTGCGCGGCATCGCGTGCGGCGCGGTCACCGAGCAAGAAGCACTCGCGACCGGCCTCTCGCTCGACGAGATTCGCTCGAAGTCGTTCGTGAAGATCATGGCCGCTCGCCGCGCGCAGCCGGCTCAGTAGTACGGCGCGGTGCCCGCCTTCACCGTGCTCCACGTGTAGCCCACGCTGATCCCGAGCTGCAGCTGATTCCAGTCCGGCGCGCCGAGATTCAGGTGCCGCGTCGCACGCGCATCGATGCCGACGCGCACGCCCCAGATGTCGAGGCCGACGCTCGCCATCGCGATCGGTCCCCACGCACCACCGCCCCAATCGTCATCGACCTTGTCGATCGTGATCGCGTGGATGCCGACGCCGAGGATCGCGCGCATCGCCTTCACCTTGACGCCACCCGCCCATACCACCGGCATCGAGAAGCCCTTGTCATCGCCATCGCCCCAGTACTCGAACCCCGCGAGGAAGCCGACCACGGGACCGAACGTCATGTGCGGCGCCATCACGGGAAGCAGCTCGTACTCGAGCCGCGCGACCCAGCCCTCGTCGGCCCAGCCGAACACCGCTCCCCCGCCCAGGCCCGCGGGCGGATGCGGGCGGCGCGGCTCCACCGCGGTATGCGGCGCACCGTCGGAGACGGCCTCGGCCGCCTTCTGCGCCAGCGCGCTCCGTCCCACGAGGGCCAGCGAGACGAGCGCAAAGGCAAGCGACCTCACGACTTGGAAACGTCGTGGGACGTCCAGCGCTTACACCGTTGCGGTCCCGCGGCGGTTCGGGTAGAAAACCCGCTCGTCACGGTGGTCATAGCTCAGTTGGTAGAGCGCCAGGTTGTGGTCCTGGATGTCGCGGGTTCGAACCCCGTTGATCACCCCAAGTAGGTTACTTCGAAGCTCTCCGCTGCCACGTGGTGCGATGGCGTCGAGCTTGTCCGCCTGACGCCGCTCGACCCGGCGCCCGCTCAATTTCTCCTGGCTCGCTACCGTCATTGCACGAGCGCATCACGCGCGCGCGCGATCGTCACGACGGTCAGGGCGAGGACTTACGTCCGACTCGATGTCGGGCAATCGACCGTTCTCGCGGCGGGCAAGACTTGCTCGGTCGGCAACTCTTGCCAGGTCCCCGTCGAACCAAGTCCGCGATACACCGCGAGCTCTCGCTGGAGTGGTTCGTGCTGCAGCGTCGGGCATGCCCGTGCTCGTTCCCCTCATCATCGTCGCCGTCGTGCTGAGCTTCGCGCCATCCGTTCGGGCCCAGACCGAGATGCTCGCCCAACCTTCCGGTGGATGGTTCGGGACGTTCGCGGCCGCGTTCATCACGATAGGCGTGATCGCGATCGTCCTGAAGCTCGCGCAGTAGTCCTGCGAGATCTACCGCGTCATCACAGCCTATTGGAGACTGCAGGCTCGAGCCTGCAGCTGTCACTCGCGCTCGTGGTGTTGCCACCGACGTGCACGCCCGAGAGCTGCAACTGCGGCGAACCGTGTCCGTGTGCACCACCACCGGTACGCGAGCTGTCGCCTCGGACCGAGCAGCTCAGCGACTGAAACGTCGAGCCGTCCTTCGACAACGAGTGGGTGTCGGACAACACGATGGTCGCGTTCGTCTACCCGAACGGCTACGTGTACGTGAATCCGATGGCGACGCCCGGCGACGTCGCACGGCTCACCGTGACAACTCGCGGCGGCAGTCACTCCGCGACGCTCGTCGAGGCGCACGACGGGGCGCCCACGCGGGCGCACGCGTTTCCGCGGAACGTCCCGTCGTAAATTCGGCCGTAGCACGTTCGCAGTCAACCATCGGTGCGATCCACATCGTCGCACGCACGAGGCGCGATGCTCGTGACGCCGGGGACTGACGCGACGCCCACGTGGGCGCACTGTCCGCACTTGATGCTCTTCGCGCCAATCAGGCCTAGAGAACGGGCAGGAGTGACGTGCAACGCCGTTCTTGCTGGGCACGCACAGCGAGATCACGGCGGACGAACCCGAATCACCCAGGACAACTCGATCGTGCAATCTCGTGTGATCGTTGCAGGCGCGTGAGATTGTTAGGTCCCTTGTCGCGCGATCGAAAGGTTTGTGGTCCTGGATGTCGCGGGTTCGAACCCGTTGATCACCCCAAATCGGTTCAGTAGGCAGCGACGCGAGGGCGGGACTACTTCGCGGCGGCCTTTGTCGTGACGATCTTGCCCCGCGAAACAACGGGCGGTAGCCACCAATCGGTCGGGTCGAGCAGCACGCCGACCTTGGCATCCGCGAGTGTCGTCATGCTTGCGAGTCGATAGATGTAGGGTGTGTGGTTCTTGATCGCGATCGTCAGCATGTCGCCCTCGACCTTCCACGTCCCCTCTCCACCATCGGTTCCGAAGTTCGTCGAGCTCCCGTAATAGCTGGTCGCGCTCGAGTAGGCGTACTTCGCCGTTCCATTCGCTCGGAGCTCGTACTCTCCCGCGTAGTTGATGCTGCTCGAGGTCATGCCGCCGGTGTAGATGTTCACGTACGCTTGGAACGCGCCGCTACCGAAGTAGTAGTGACCCACCATCGTCGCCGCGTCGTACAGCGCCTCGTTCCTCGGTCCAGCGCAGCGCATCGCTTGCACCAGCGGTTCGGCGAGATCGAACCCCTTGTGGATCTCGTATTGGATCGTCGACTCGATCCCCTCGCGCCCCGTCTCTTCGAACTTCGAGACCACCAACACCGGCTGCCAGGTCGAGCCGCAATCGACCACGTGCATCGCAAACCACGACTCCCCATTGCTCCCTGTCTCTTGTCCCCGACCGTGCACGTAGAACGCTCGCAACCCATCGCCGACGTAGCGTCGGATCACCAGCTCGGAGCGTTTTCCGCGAATCTCGGGAGGGATGTACTGGTTCCATGCCGCGCGCGCGGCCTCGCTCAGGTCTCCCTGCGCAGGCACGGGGGCAAAGAACTTGATCAGTCCAGAGCTCACCCAGTCCGTCTTCCAATGAGGAGATACGGTCTTCGCGAAGAACCATCCGTTCTGCTGCTGGAAGCCGGCAGGCAACGCGAACGTGATGGAGCTCTGTACCGCCTGCGCTTCCGGTTGTTGTGCCGGAGGCGGTTGCGAGGGAAGCGGTTGTGACGCGTACGGTGCAGGAGGAGCGGGCTCTGCTGGTGTCGCGTAACCAGGTTGCTGGTCTGGGTTGGGTGGTGGATAGCCTTGTTGCGCGAAGTAGGACGGCGGTGGGCTTGGTGGCGTGCACGCTACGAGAAGCAGCACTCCACACACCCAGGCTCGGGCGAACATGGTCCAACGGTAACATGCGCACGCACGTCGGGCGGTGCTCGTTCGTTGTGCGAGTGATAGGGCGGAGAGCTCACGGAGCTCACCGAGCACGTGGTGCGATCAGCGAACGCCGATGTGATCGACAGCGGTCATGATGGACGCGTCCGCGAGAGGTGCCGTTCGATCACCGCCGCGAGGCTCGCGTTGGAGAACGGCTTCTCGATCCACATGTTCGAGACGGTCTGGAGAAACACCTCGCTCTTCGCGGTGAGCGCGCCCCCGGTCATGAACACGATGCGCTTGGCGACATCGGGCGAGAGCTCGAGAACCTTCTCGAAGAAGTCGACACCATCCATGCCGGGCATCATCAGGTCCGAGAGGATCATGTCGAAGGTCTCGCCGCGCTCCAGCAGTGCGAGCCCGGCGCGCGCTTCGGTGACACAGGTGACGTCGTGGTCTCGGAGGATGCGCTGGAGCGTGCGCAGGACGATCGGCTCGTCATCGATGACGAGAATGCGGCCGCGCTCGACGCTCTTCGCTTCGATCGCCGCGGGCTTCGGTTCTTCGTCCTCGCTCGCCGGCAACGTGACGCGAACCGTGGTTCCAGCGCCTGGCGCACTCTCGATCTCGATCGCTCCACCATACGCGCTGACGATTCCGCGCGAGATCGAAAGACCGAGACCGGTGCCAACCCCCACCGGCTTGGTGGTGAAGAACGGATCGAAGATCCTGTCGCGGATGTCCGGCGAGATTCCCGTGCCGGTGTCGCGAACTTCGACCACCACGCGCCCCGTCGCGTCGAGTCGAGTCTCGAGCTGGATCGAATTGGCTGCAGGGTGTCCGGGTTCGATCGCCTGCGCTGCATTGACGATCAGGTTCACGAACACCTGACCGAGCCGAGTCTCGTCCGCGCGCACGAGCGGTACCGGGTGGAATGCTGTCGTGACCGTGGCCCGGTAGCGGACCTCCGTAGCGGTGGTTCGCTGCGCCCACTGCAGCGCCTTGACCACGTCCGCGCGCCCCGCGGCCGAAGGTTCCGGGCGCGAGAATGTTTGCAGGTCGGCGACGATCTTTCGGATCCGCGACGCCGCGGAGCCGACGTCGGTCAGCGATGCGTGGATGTCCGCGAGTCGCTTGGCGATCGCGGGTGACAACGCATTCGATGCGTCGAGATCCGCCCGAATGGCCGCGACGTCCTCGTCGACGAACGACGCGTTGGACACGACGACCGCGAGCGGGTTGTTGATCTCGTGGGCGACGCCCGCGGCCATCGTCCCGAGCGATGCGAGACGATCTGCGAGCTCGAGTTGCTGCTGCACCTGCTTCTGTTCGGTGATGTCGCGAAACACCATCACCGCACCGAGCACCCGGTCGTCATCGATGACGGGCGCGGCGCTCTCGCTGATCGACCGCGTCGCTCCCGTCTGCGCGTGTACGAGCCCCGTGTCCGTCATGACGACCGAGCGACGCTCGGAGATCGCGCGCTCGAGCGGTGAGTCGATCGGTTGCCGATCGGCCATCAGGCGCAGCACGTCGCGTGCGGGCTTGCCCAGGACCTCGCTGGACGTGAGGCCGGTCAGTAGCTCGGCTTCAGGATTGAAGAACGTGATCATGCCGGCGAGATCGACTGTCACCACCGCATCCGCGATCGATTGAAGGGTCGTGGAGAACCAGCGTTCGCGCTCGCGAAGTCGTCGCTCGATCTCGCTCCGGTACAGCGCGATCTCGATCGCGCTGCGCAGCTCTCCAGCGCGGACCGGCTTGGTCAGATAGCCATACGGCTCGGTGGTCTTCGCACGCTGGATGATGGTGTCGTCGGCGTGCGCGGTGAGGAACACGACGGGGACATGAAACTTGTCGCGGATGAGGCGGGCCGTATCGATTCCGTCGCGTTGGCCCTTGATCCGGATATCCATCAAGACGACGTCCGGACATCGCAGGGTCGCATGCGCCATTGCCTCGTCGGACGACATCGCGATCGCGTACGCGTCGTAGCCGAAGGCGAGCAGCGTCTGCTGCAGATCTTCCGCGACGATGGCCTCGTCCTCGACGATCAATACAGATGATGGCGTCATGGTTGGCCCCCTGCAAACTCCGCTCGAATCGGAAATCGTACGCGGACGGTGGTTCCGCGTGTCGGCGCACTCTCGATCTCGAGCGCTCCGTCGAGCTGTCGAGTCAGCGTCGCGACGAGCCGCATACCCAGCGACTCGTGGCCAGTTCCTTCGCGTCGCTCGGGCATCCCGCACCCGTCGTCCTGGACGATCAGGGTGACGTGGTTCGCGTCCGTCATGTGGAGCGCGACGTGGATCGTTCCTCGCCGATCGTCTGGAAACGCATGTTTGAAAGCGTTGACGATCAGCTCGTTGACGATCAATCCGCACGGGATCGCCTTGTCGACCGACAGGCGGACGTCTTCGAACGCGAGATCGAGCGACACGGCCGACGAGATTCCACTCGCGTGAAACACGCTGGTCGCGAGGCTCTTCACGTACTCCGAGAACTGCACGCTCGCGTAGTTCTGCTCCTGGTAGAGCTGTTCGTGGATCAGCGCGATCGCGTGGACGCGCGTCTGCGTCTCCTCGAGTGCTTCCTTCGCCGCATTGTCTCCGAGCTGACGGATCTGCATGCTCAGGAGGCTCGTGATCACCTGGAGATTGTTCTTCACCCGGTGATGAACCTCTTGGAGGAGAGCCTCGCGCTGAGCCGACCGATCGGCGAGCAATCGATTGAGCTCGACGAGCTCGAGCTCCGCGCGCTTGCGGTGCGTGAGGTCGATCGCGACGCCGAGGAAGCCGGTGATGGCACCGTCTGGATCGCGGATGCTCGTGACGGTGAGTAACACCGGTACGCGCGAACCGTCCTTGCGCGTGTACGTCCATTCGTTCGCATCCGCCGTCTGCGTTCGCGACGTGACCACGAGCACCTCGACCGGGGAGGGGAGCGAGGTGCGAAGCTCCCCCTCCAGATCACGGCGGCGCTTCTCGATCTCCTCGGGATCGTGAATCAGCGCGAGGGTCGCGTGTCCGATCAGCTCGCTGGCGCGGTACCCGAGCAGCTCCTCCGCGGATCGGTTGAACAACGTGATCGTTCCGTCGATATCCGTCGCGATCACGGCCGCGCCTGCGTGCGCCACGATCGCCCGTTGAACCGCCTCGCTCCGTTGCAGGGCCATCTCGGCGAGCCGCTGCACCGTGATGTCCCGGTTCACACCGATGATTCGCTCGGGCGCGCCGGTCGCCGGATCGCGATGGGCCTTGGCGGCCGCCTGGATGTACCGGATCGCTCCGTCGGAACGAACGATCCGGAACGTTATCTTGAACTCCGCAACTCCCGACACGGCATCGGCGAGCTGTCGCTCGGCAACGGCGCGGTCGTCGGGGTGAACAGCCGAGCGCCAGACGTCATAGCCGCCGCCGAACCTCGCCGGATCGATCCCGTAGATCCGATACATCGTCTCGTCCCACACCAGCTTGTCCGTCGCGAGCTCCCAATCCCAGACGCCCATGTCTGCGGCCGAGGTCGCGAGCTGGAGGCGATCGTTGAGCTGCCGCAACTGCGCGCTGACGAGCTCGCGTTCCGTGACGTCTTGCAGAGTGCCGATGAGTTGCACGATCTCGCCCGTGCGATCGCGGATCGCCTCGGCGCGCGCGATGGTCTTCAACCGGGTGCCATCGGTGAGATTCACGTCCAGCGCGATCTCGTAGCCGTGACCCGTAGCGACGCTATTCGCGACCGATTCCGTGAGCCGGTTCCATGACTCCGGCGTGAACAGGTGGGCCTGGTCCTGAAAGTCGGGCGCGATGCCGGGGGGCATGTGCAGGATCCGGAACAGCTCGTCCGACCAGGACACGGCCCCCGTTCGCGCGTCGAGCTCCCAGCTTCCGACGCGCGTGATTCGCTGCGCGCTGCCGAGATGCCACGCGCTGCGGGCCAACTCGTCGTTCTTGGTCTGCAGCTCGGCGGTGCGCGCGGCGACGCCGGCCTCGAGTTGTTGGTTGAGGCGAAGTGATTCGTCCCGTGCGTCGGCGAGCTCCTGGATCTCGGTGTTGCTCCCGATCCACTTCGTGATCACACCAAACGTGTCTCGAATCGGCGTCGCACGTGTCTTGAACCAACGGTAGATCCCGTCGGATCCGCGGATCCGGAACTCGGTGTCGAACACGCAGCCCCGCGCCGCGGCCTCGGCCCAGCGGCTTCGCGTGGGCTCCCTATCGTCGGGATGGAGCTGCTCGAGCCAGCGGTAGCCGAGTTGTTCCTCCGCTGGGATCCCGGTGTACTCGAACCACTGCGGGCTCAGGTAGTCACATGGTCCATCGCCGCGACAGGTCCAGACCATCAGCGGCAACGACTCCGCGAGCACTCGGAACTGGCGTTCGATCGCGCGCCGCTCGCTGACGTCGATGACCGACGCCAACGTGAACGTACCGGTGGCCCCCTGGATCGGCGTGAGCCCGATCTCCACCGTTAGCTCGGAGCCATCCTTGCGGCGAGCAAACAGCTCTCGTCCGTGTCCCATCGGGCGAGCGAGCGGCTCGCGCATGTAGGCGCTGACGTGCTCGGGATGCTTCGATCGAAATCGATCGGGAACGAGTTGCTCCACCAAGAGTCCGGCGAGCTCGTTGCGTGCATATCCGAACGTGGTCTCGGCGGCACGATTCGCGTACCGGATCCGATGGTCGGCATCCACGACCAGAAGCGCGCTCGGCGCGGCCTCGACGATCTGTTCGAAAGAATGCTGCATCATTCTTCCCTGGACGCACGGTTCGCAGAGATCCCCGAAGTATCGAGGAAAGCTCCGCGCTATGGGGTCCGAAGCGCGACGATCACGCCGCGATGGAGTCCCTGCAGGTGATTCCTGTTCGCTAGTTCCGGAAGAACAGCGCGCAGGTCACGCAGTGAAACGATGCGTCCGACGACTGCGCCATGACGATCGACACGACCTGCGACTCCGGGTGATCGGAGATCCAGCGCGTGACGTTCTCGCCGAGCACTTCGCGATCGCGATGCATCGTTGCAGAGAACACTTTGACGCCGGTGAAGGCCATCCCCGGACGCAACACCAATTCTTTACTGCTCGGCGCCATTGTGTTCGCACCGTAGCACCGGCTCGCGCTGATAGCTCGCGTTCCGAAGCGAGGTTCACATTCGCGGAACAATCGGTTGTAGCCGGCGTAATGCTGATCGCACGATCTGGTGGTGGTTCACCTAGAACTACCCGTTCGTCGTGGTGGATACACCGTTCGAACGATGCCGTCGCCGTCGCGTGATCACAGCGGACATGACTGCACGCCGGTGCAAGAACCCGTGCGCGGCGTCGCTCCACCCACGCCGATGCCGCACCACTCGGGTGTTCCCGCCGGCAGTCCCGTGCTGGCCCACGGTGATGCACCCGCCGGGAGCCAGTACGGATGATCGAGGACGAACTTGTAGAGCACGCGCAGCCCGACCATCGGGTCGACCGGCGGAGCCGCGTGACCGCAGTTGTGCACGCACTCGACGACGAAGCTGCCTTGTGCTTCGAGCTTGCTGCCGAGCGCGTGCGAGCCCGCCTCGAAGCTCACGCCACCACACGAGTCCGTCGAGCCGCCCCAGCCATAGATGGTCGGGATCGGGCGGTCGGAGCCCGTCCACCCGCGCACGTCGGCGAAACCACCAAAGCCACCCGTCGGGCCGACGCCGCCGGAGATCACGATCGCACTCGACAGTCGCGACGAGCGACGCTGCATGAGCTGTGCAGTCCACAACGCACCCGCGCTCACACCGACCGACGACACGCACTGCTCCTGGACGGGAAACTGCTGCGCGACGCACGCGAGGATGTCATCGAACAGCACCGCTTCTTGATCGACGCGCGCGTTCGTCACGAAGTCCATGTAGGGCCACGCGAGATCCACGTTCGCGATCGGTAGCAGTACGTCGCCCTTCTTTTCAGGAACGACGATCAACATGCGGAGCTCGTCGGCCGCGGGTTGCGCGTCGCCGTTGCTCACCATCGAGCTCGCGCTGCCGCCGATGTAGTGCCACATGAACAACAGCGGCAGCTTCTCGGTCTGCGTGTCGAGAACGCTCGGCACGACGAGCACGAACTTCCGTTGCGCGCCGCTCGACACGATCGTGTTCATGCCGGCGACGAGCGTCGGACACGTGCCCGCGTACTGCGGGAGCGGTGGCGGTGTCGGTGCACCCGGCGGCGGTGGCGTCGTGCAGGTCACGCCGGCGTACGATGTCATCGGCGCATCCGGCATCGGCGTCGAGCCGCTGCCATCACCACCGCCGCCATCGGGTCCGTTGGCCGGCGGTGCGTCGCTGCCACTGCAGCCGACGAGGAACAGTGCGAACAGAAGATGTTTGCTCATAGGATCGGGTCGTAGTTCTGGCAAGCGGTGTCGATGACTGGCAGTGCGTCGACGAAGAACTGGTCGTAGTTGGGAGCGCAGACATCACCGATGAAGCCGCGCTCGTCGAACTTGTTCGTGAAGCCGAGCAGCCGCGACGCTGGAGTCGCACCACACGCGTTGTTGAGCTGCCGGCCGATCAGCGACAGCACGACGATGTTCTGCGCGTAACCACCACGGTGCGCGACGACGGTGTTGTACCAATCGGTCGACGTGCCTCCGGATCCGTAGGTGTCGCAGATGCCATTGCCGTCGCAGCCGTCCGCGACGTCGTCCTCGTCGGTGATGATCACGATGACCAGCAATGACTCGGGGCGAGAGAAGCCCGCGTTGCAGGCACCCTGTGCGTTGCGCGATGGTTCGAGCGCGTTCATCACCGCGCGAGCGATGCGCTCGTCGCTCGATCCACCCGCGCCGACCTTCCCCGCGCACGCGAACTTCTGCGCGAGGCTCGGCTCGGTGCCATCCATCCACGAGTGTCCGCCCGCGAACGGCCCGCACATACTCGCACTCGACGATGGACCGCCGGTTTGGGTGATCAGATCGCCGATCTCGCGACAGCCCACGGCGTTCGCCTGGTAGTCCTCGGTGGTGACGATGCCGATGTGATAGCTCTGCGCCTGACCGAGTCGGGATTGGATGCCGGTGACGAAGCCCGGGAAGCTCGCGATCAAGCTGTCCTGTTGATCGGCCATCGATCCCGAGTCGTCGATCACGAACAAGAGATCGACGTTGGGGCACGCACCCGCGGTTCCTCCGTCGACGTCCGCGCCGGGGCCGACGTCATCGCCGTCGCCGCCCGGGTCGCCGGGACGCGGGCCCGGACCGCACGCCGCGAGACACAACAGCAGACCGAGTGCTTTCATCGAGCGGCACCCTCAGCAAAGACGCGGCCACCGAACAACTAGCTGGATCTTCGACACCGACAACGAGAACTGCCGATCTTCCTCGACAGCATGCGCCGACTTTCGTGAGCAACCCTCGCGTGCATCGAGTGCACGCCGGTGCACGATTCGCTCAACCCCACGGTTCGCGTGTGAGGATCGCGAGCGCTCGCCGGCGCACGGCCGGATCGAGGCGACCGTCGAACGCCGCGTCGAGGGCAGCCCCCAGCTCCACACTCGACGCGAATCGATCCGCGGGCTGCGTCGCCAGCCCGATCCGCAACGCGAGTGCGACGTCGTCACCGACCAGCGTGCCCGGATCGGCTGGCTGCGGACGCACCGCGGCGAGGGCCGTCGCTGTCGTCCACGCAGGCCGCCCGGTCAATGCTCGATAGATGACCGCGCAAAAGCTGAACAGATCGGATCGTGCGTCGACCGCACGGCCGGTCAGCTGCTCGGGCGCCATGAACGGCGGGGTGCCCATCACCAGATTTCCGGTCGTGTCCGATGGCACATCCACGAACTTCGCGATGCCAAAATCGACGAGCTTCCAGCGCTCGCTCGTCCGCACGAGGTTGCTCGGCTTCACATCGCGATGGAGCACGCCGGCACGATGCACGTCCTCGAGCCCGCGCGCGATATCGCGGATCATCGCGCGCGCGGTGGCGATATCGAGCCGCTCGCACTCGCGCAGAAGGCCCGCGAGCGTCGCACCATCGACGAGCTCCATCGCCAGAAACGGGACGCGCTCCTCGGAGCCGATCTCGAGCACGCGCGAGACATACGGGCTCTCCACCTGGCGCAACGTACTGGCTTCGCGCGCGAACCTCCGCAGGTTCTCCGGCGCGATCCGATCCGCGCGGATCACCTTGAGCGCGACGGTCTGCCCATCGCGCCGCGCTTCGTAGACCTCGCCCATGCCACCGCGGCCGACGAGCCTCTCGACGAGATAGCCACCGATCGTCGATCCCGTGAACAATCCGCCAGCCTCGCCGGCCAGCGCACGATCGAGCTCGGCGCGCGCCGTCGAGAGCAGCGCTTCTTTCTGCGCGGCGTCGCGCAGCGCGACTTCATTGCTGCGCACCAAGCGATCGAAGTGGCGATCGATCACCGCTGCGATCGCGAACGCGGCGACGTACGTGCCCATATACAGCGCGTGCAGCGCCCACCCCACGGCGGGCGAGAGGCCGACATAGGTGATCGGAGTGTTGCCGAGATCGCGAATCGCTCCCATCGCGAGCAGCGTGTAGGCGACCGTGTGGCCGACGAGGATCGCGACGAGGATCCACCACTGGCTATCGAGCACGCCCGTCGACGATCGCGAAGTCGTCTGCGACGCACGAAACAAGCGACCCACGAACAACACGAGGGCGACGATCGCCGCGAAGCCCGAGTGAAGCCCGAGGGCGAACGCGGGTCCGACGCTGAGCGCGCCGACGATCACCCACGGCCACGTCGCGGAGGAGAGCTGCGCGAACCGGGGCGAGCTCTCCGGCGATCGATGGAGGCCAACAGTGATCGCGATGCCCGCGATACCGATCCACGCGGCCCACAGCGCTTCACGCTCGCGCACGATGAAGCCGAGGAACACCGCGCCGCCGATGCACACGGCGAGGACGCCGGCGCGTTGGCGGCGAGCTTTGTCGCGGAATGCGATCTGCCAGGCTTCGTCGCGCGTGGCATCGAACACCGCGCTGTCGCGTGGATCGTCGCGTCGTACAGCGATGCCCACATCACTTGCGTCGTGGGCGTCGGCAGTGCCGCGTGCCTCGCGAATGACATCGACATGCTCGATCGCAGGTGCGCTCGTCCTCGATGCCGGCTCGATCGCGGGCGTGCTCGTTCTCGATGCGGCGACCGTGCGCCCGATGGCCCTCGATGACGTCCGCGCGCGGACGACGTCTGTTGGCTCGATATCGACCGACGGTGCAACGACGGTCCACGCGGGCAACCCGGCGGCGCGATCACGCAGCGGGTCACCCAGGGTATTGGACGTCCCGTCGACGGCGGCGAGGAATGCGGCGCAAAACGATTCGGCGTCGGAGAATCTGCTCGATGGTGCCGACGCGAGACCGATCTGCAAGATGCGAGCGACGTCGTCTGCGACCTCTCCCTGCAGGCGCGGATCGATCGGCATGCGCGTGGCGACCGCATGCGCGAGCTGGCTCGACGATGACTCCGCGAACGGATCGTTGCCGGTCGCCGCGGCGTAGAGACACGCGGCGAGACTGTAGAGATCGGATGCGGGGGTGGGCGTCGCGGTCGGATCTGCGATCAACTCGGGCGCCGTGAAGCGCGGTGTGCCCGCGCCGGCGCGCGATCCGAAATCGATCAACTTCCAGCCGCTGACCGTCTTGATCAGATTCTGCGGCGCGACATCGCCGTGGACCAAGCCCGCGGCGTGCACTGCCATCACCGCGGCGCACGATGCCGACGCGAGCTCCGCGAGGGCGGCGCGATCGAGCGCACCGCGCTCCGCGAGCACAGCGCGCAGGTCGGTGCCGTCGAGCTTCTCCATCGCGAGGAATGGGATCTCCGCGTCGAGCCCACCGGCTTCGCGCGCGCGAACGACGTAAGGGCTCTCGATGCGCATCGCGGTGTTCGCTTCTTCGATGAAGCTGCGCACCGCCGCGGGATCTCGGAGTCGATCGCCGCGCACGAGCTTCACGGCGAGGATCGTGCCGTCCTCCGCGCGCGCGTCGTAGACCTCGCCGGCGCCGCCTCGACCGACGAGGTCGCCGAGCCGAAATGACCCGATCCGCTGGCCGGAGAACACTCCATGGCGGCCGATCGCGAGCGTCCGCACGTACTCGGCGCGTGCTTCGTCGACAAGCGATGCACGCCGAGCAGCGACCTGGATCGCGGCATCGAGCTCGGACGACAAGCGCTGGTAGCGCGCACGGAAGGCACGGCCGGCGAAAAATGCGGTCGCGTAGAGGAGCTGGATCGCGAGGTGTGCGCTCACGTGGTGCCACGGCGGATGACCGGGAGGCATGAACGGCAACACCGATTCGTCGCCGAGCGCTCCGGCGATCACGAGCATGCTGACGATCGCCTGGCCTCCGGCGAGCGCGGCGAAGAACAGCCAGCCGCCGAGGCTGTCGGCGAAGAGCCCGGCGAGCAAGAGCGCGAGTACGAACAGCGCTGCGAACGCGGAGCTCGTGCCGAAGGCCCACCCGATCGGCATCCCCAGTAGACCGAAGGCGACGAGCGCGACGATCTCGATGCGTGGCCGCGCGGTCCTCGCGCGCGAGACGGGACCGAACGCGATGGCGATCAGCGAGAGAGCGGCGATCGCGAAGGGTGCCGGCGCGCGATCCCGTGCGAACGCGACGAGGATCACGATCGCGAGGATGCATGCGATCGGAGGGACGGCGATCAGGCGCCGACGGCCAACCAGCGTCGGTTCGGCGGCCACGCTACTCCGACGAGCCGGCCTTGGATCCGCCACGGAGGCCGGCGCGATTCATCATCTTGTAGATCGTCATCCGATCGACGTCGGCCGCGCGGGCGGCAGCGGAGATGTTGCCGTCGTGTGCGTCGATCAGCTCCGTGATGTATCGGCGCTCGAGCTCGTCGACGATCTTCCTCTTCGCTTCTTTGAACGGCACGGAGACATCGACATCGAGCGAGCTAGGGCCGTTCGACCACTGCCGTTCGATATCGGGGAACTTCGAAAGCGTGATCGCTTGTTCGATCGATCCTCGGAGCTCGCGCACGTTGCCCGGCCAGGGCTGACGCTCGGCCCATTCGACGAAGCCTGGAGGAACTGGCCCGCCGCCGATGCGCTCGACGAGGTGCTCGATCAGTGGCGCGATGTCCTCGCGGCGTTCGCGGAGCGGCGGCAAGTGGACGCGCGCGACGGCGATGCGGAAGTACAAGTCGGCGCGAAATGCGTCGCTGTTGACCTGTGCTGCGAGGTCGCGATTCGTTGCGGCGACCAAACGGACATCGCACGAGATGGGGGTGACGCTGCCGATGCGGCGGATCTGGCGCGTCTCGACAGCGCGTAGCAGCTTCGGCTGGACATCGAGAGGCAACTCGCCGATCTCGTCGAGGAACAACGTTCCGCCGTGGGCCGCTTCGAACACGCCGGGGCGCGCGGAGATCGCATTCGTGAACGCGCCTGCCTCGTGACCGAACAGCTGATCTTCGACGAGTTGCGTCGGGATCGCGCCGCAGTCGAGGATGATGAACGGTCCCGGACTCCGTGCGGAGCCGTGATGGATCGCTTGCGCGGCGAGCTCTTTGCCCGTTCCGGTCTCGCCGGAGAGGAGGACCGTCGCGTCGGTGGCCGCCAATCGTTGGAGCACCTCGAACACGCGGCGCATCGCGGGACTCTCACCGACGAAGCCACCGAGGCGGCGAGCGCCGGAGATGGGAAGCTCGACGGACTCCGCGAGCGGCTCGAATCGGATCGTGGTGTCGCCGACGGCGATCGTCGTGTTCGCGACGAGAAATCCCTCGATCACGCGCATGCCCGCGACGTGGGTCCCGTTCGTCGAGCCGAGGTCGCGCAGGCGATAGCCCGTGGGCTCGAGCCGGATCTCGGCGTGAAGCGCAGATGCGCGTCGATCGGTCAGCTTGAGATCCGCGTTCGCGCGCCCGATCACGATGGACGGCGAGCGAAAGACCTTCACGAGCCCGCGATCCGGCCCGCTGACGACTTCGAGTCGACACGTCCGAACATGCAGCGAGTCACCTTCTGCGCGGCGCTTCACCCACGTCCCGGTCTCGAGGTCCGTCACCTCGGTGAGCGTATCTCGGAACGCACGCGTTCAGCGATCGTTGGATCGATGGCGCCGCACGGGCACGAGCGCCGGGCGCTTCGCGCTCTTGCCGTCGCCGGTCGTGCGGCCGCGCAGTCGGCGCCATGCCCACGGTGCGACAAATCGCGCGATCCACGCGAGATCGGTGGCGAGCTCGTCGCGCCGACGCCGGGGCGGCATCGGCGCGGGCGGGTGCGAAAGCTCGGGCTCGACGTTCGGGATGTCGAGCATGAACGCGAGCTGCGCTGCGATCCGCGCGTGACCCTCGGGGTTGCCGTGCAGGCGATCCACGGCCCACATCCGCGGATCGTGCGCGAGCTCGAACGACGCGAGATCGAGGAGCAGCGCACCGGCACGTTCGGCCTCGTCGCGGATCGCGAGGTTCAGGTCGCGCGTGCGCACCGAGAGCGCGCGGCCGAGCTTCATCCGGCGAGACACGTCGGGGATCGTGAACGTGATCACCGTGGCGCCGACACCGCGCAGCCCGCGCACCATCTCGCCGACGTGACCGGCGACGCGCGTGGCGCTCCAGTTCGAGCGCAACAGGTCGTTCATGCCGGCGACGACGGTCGCGAGATCGGGCCGCATCGCGATCGCGGGCGCGAGCTGTGTCGCGCTGATCTCGCCGGCGCTGCGACCGCGCACCGCGAGGTTCGCGTAGGCGAGCGAGGAACTCTGCGAGGCGACGTGCTCGGCGAGCCGATCGGCCCAACCGCGATAGCCACCGTCGCCATCGGGATCATCGAGGCCTTCGGTGCTGCTGTCACCGAGGGCGACGTACCGCGAAAACATTCATCGACTATAGGCCGACCTCCGGCGGCGAACGAGCAACAGGGCGGCGCAGACGAGGCCAGCGAGCGAGAATGGGGGGGATGACCCGCTCGAGCTGCAACCCGTGTCTGCGCCGCCCGCGCCGGATCCGTCGTCGTCCCCGTTGCCGTTGCCGTTGGGGTCATCGGATCCGCCGTCGCCATCGCAGGTGCCGTTGCCGTTGCTATCGATGATGCACTGGCCCGAGACGCAGTCCGCGCCGGACATGCAGCCGGTGCCCGGATCGCCCGGCATGTCACCGGGCATGTCGCCGGGATCGGGCGTGCCGTAGACGACGTCGACGAACGCGGACGCCATGTTGTTCGCGGCGTCGACCCCCGTGACCTGCACGCGATGGGTGCCTTCGGCGAGCGTCGCGCCGGTGGTCCACGTCCATGGTGCCGCGGTCTTCGTGCCGACGAGCGTTCCGTCGAGGCGCAGCTCGGCCTTCGCGACGGCGATGTTGTCGCTGACCGTGGCGGTGACGGTGAAGCCCGGCGTGACCTGCGCGTTGGCGGTGGGAGAGCTGATCGCGACGACGGGCGCGGTCGTGTCGGGGACGTTCGCCCCGAACACCGCCATGATCAGCGCGTAGCTGTTCATCTGCTGGGAGCCCGTCTGCGCGTAGGTGCAGCTGCATTGGCGCGCGTTGTACTCGCCGCACGAACCGGCCGCGTTCTGGAACGCCTTCTGCGCGGGACCGGACTGGAGGTACGTCATCGGATCGCGGTTGTCGTACTTGTGATCGAGTCCCCACGAGTGCGCGGTCTCCTGCGCGACGGTCCAGCACAGATCCAGGATCGAGCTCGGTGCTTCGTTCGCGAACGTGAACGAGATCGCGTTCGAGATGTAGCCGCACGAGAACGGCGATACGCCGAGCACACCGTTTTGCTGTCCGGCGTTCACCGCGCGGCCGGCGACGATCGCCATGTGATAGTTCGTGCCCGCCGGCGGTCGGTCGGTGACGATCTGGACGTTGAACGGCGCGTACGTCTGCCGCACGCACGCGACGATCTGATTCCATTGCGCGGCGGTGCCGGTGTACGCGGGGATGTTCACCGCGCTGTTCACGATGCTCGAGCGATCGAGCGGCGCGTTGTTCTGACCGGGCGAGAGCTGACAACCGCCGGCACAGTTGTTCAGGTAGATGATGTTCGAGACCGTCGCCGCGATCGGGGGCTCCCACGCGCTGTGGACCAGGGAGGGATCCGTCCACTGGTACGTCGCGCGAGGTGCAGCGTGGGCGCTACTGATCGCTCCCGCGACCAGAAGCGCGACCCAGAGATGGCGGGGGCGGCGCGTCATGTCGAGCATCTTTGGCGATCGCGATGCGACTCGAATACCGCGCGCTGCTAGCACCGCATCGCACTCGCGAGCACCGTCGCCGTCGGAACGTCGAGGTCGCCGGGGCGAGCGAGAGCGAGTGCGGTCGTGGCGCTGCTGCGGCGATGTAGGTGTTGTCAGCGGTAGCGAGCTTCACCGACCGCAGCAGCGCGTCAACCTCGCATTCCTGCGCAACCGGGAGACGAAGTCATGGATGGGCCACGATAGCTTCGGCCAGCAGTGTGAACGCCCGTTGGCAGCGCGACAGGCTCGTCTCATCCAGCTTGATCGACCGGTGTTTTACAATGTAAAAGTAGGCCAGACATGCGGAGCCATCTCATCGCCATCGCCTGCGGCGTGCTGACCTGGACGCTGCTCGAGTACATGATCCATCGCTGGATGGGCCACGACCGGCGGTTTCGCCGGACGCCGTTCGGGGTCGAGCACATCCGCCATCACATCGAGGGGAACTACTTCGCGCCGACGTGGAAGAAGCTCGTGGTCGCCGCCATCACCGGTCCGGTGGTGGCCACGCCGGCGATCGCGCTCGTGGGCTGGACGAACGGCATCCTCTACACAGTCGGCCTCCTCGCGTTCTATGGACTGTACGAGCTGCTGCATCGCCGCGAGCACACGCACGCGGGCATCGGGGCGTACGGCCGGTTCGTGCGGCGCCATCACTTCCATCATCACTTCGTCGATGGCCGCAAGAACCACGGCGTGACCACGCCGCTGTGGGACTTCGTCTTCGGCACGTACGAGCATCCGACGCAGATCAAGGTCCCGCGCAAGCTGTGCATGCAGTGGCTGCTCGATCCGTCGACCAACGACGTTCGCACGGCGTTCTCGCAGACGTATCAGCTTCGATGACAAGCAGATGACGCGCGCGAAACGCAAACCCGAACCGGCGGGTCTCTCGCACGCATCGATTCGCAGCGCCGCCCTCGCGCTGATCGATCGCGCCGGGCTCGAAGACTTCAGCACGCGCAAGCTCGGTCGCGAGCTCGGCTGCGAAGCGATGGCGATCTACTGGTACTACAAGAGCAAGGACGAGCTGCTCGACGCTGTCGTCGACGAGATGATGACCGGTGTCGCCGCCGTCGTCATCGATCCGCCGAGCCCCGATTGGATCGAGATCCTCCGCGCGACCGCACACGCGTATCGCCGCATCGCGCACGAGCACCCTCGCGCGTTTCCGCTGCTCGCCACGCGCCGCCTCGCGAGCGAGCAGACCTATGCGTTCATGGAGCGCCTGTTCGAGCTCGGGCGCACGCAGCAGGTGGACGACAAGGTCGCCGCTCGCTTCTATCGCGCGGTGTCCTCGTACGTGAACGGGTTCGCGCTCAACGAGCTCGCCACGCTGTACGGACCCAAGCCGTCATTGGCGCTGCGCCGCAAGTTCACGCGCGTCGCGGAGGTGTCCGCGTACCTCGAGCCGGAGCACCTCGACGAGCTATTCGAGCAAGGACTCGAGCTGCACCTCGAGGCGCTCGCCGCCACGTCCCGTGCGCGCGTGAAGAAGCGCAGCGCTTAGCTGCCGAAGAAGCGCGACAGCCACGAGCGCCGCGGCTGGCCGCGTGCGACGTCGATCACCTGGGCAAACTCGCGGCGGCCGAACCAGATCACCTGATCGTGACGGCAGCGATCGAGCTCCACGCCACCGAGATACACGGGCTCCATCGCATCTCCGCAGATCGGGCACTCGATCTGCTCGTCGATCGGCGCGCGTCGCCCGATCGTCGACAGATCGCCGATGCCACCCTCCGGTGCGAGGTGAGGCGCGACGACGAGCAGCTGCTCGATCACGTCGGCCACGCCGACGAGCATGCCCTCGCACGTCAGGCATCCCCAGCGCTCGCCGGCGTCGAGGCGCGCGAGCCCGATGCGGCAGCGCGGGCAATCGATCGGCCGATCGCGATACGCCACGTGCTACTCGCGCGTTCGCAGGTATGCGACGAGCTCGGGCTTGATCGCCTGCATCGCTCGCGCGCGGTGCGACAGATCACCCTTCGTGCCCACGCCGAGCTCCGCGAATGTCTTGCCGAGCTCGGGGAACAGGAACAGCGGGTCGTATCCGAAGCCGCCCGTGCCTCGCGCCTCCTCGAGGATCACGCCCTCGCACACGCCGTGCGCGATGATCGAGCGCGTGTCGAGCGGGCCACTCACGTCGGCGAGGGCGAGCGAACAGCGAAAGCGAGCTGTCCGCTTTTCGGACGGTATGTCAGCGAGCGCGACGAGCAGCTTCGCGTTGTTCGCCGCGTCGCCGGCGCCTTCACCCGCGTAACGCGCGCTCCACACGCCGGGCGCGCCGTCGAGCGCATCGACCTCGAGGCCGCTGTCGTCGGCGAGCGCGGGAAGCCCGGTCGCCTGCGACACCTCGCGCGCCTTCTTGATCGCGTTGCCGACGAACGTGTCGGCATCCTCGACGACCTCGGGGATCGCGCGGCCGAGTCGCGTCTGTGCTTCGTCGACGCCGATGACGTCGATTCCTTGTACATCCGCGAGCAACTGGCGCAGCTCGACGAGCTTGCCCTTGTTGCGCGTCGCGAACACGAGCGGGCGTGCGGCGCTCATGCCGACGCGACCACCGCACGCTGCGCGACTGCGAGCTCGCGAATGCCGATCGCCGCGAGATCGAGCATCGCGTTCAGCTGACCGCGATCGAACGTGCCGTGCTCGGCGGTGCCCTGCACTTCGATCAGCTTGCCGCTCTCGTCGCCGACGACGTTCATGTCGACATCCGCCTTGCTGTCCTCGACGTACGGCAGATCGAGCACGCACTCGCCGTTGACGATGCCGACGCTGACCGCGGCGACGGGTGGCATCAGCGCGCTGCGATCCGCGAGCGAGCCCGCCTTGACGAGCTTCTCGATCGCGAGCGCGAGCGCCACCCAGGCACCGGTGATCGACGACACGCGCGTGCCGCCGTCGGCGCACAGCACGTCGCAATCGACATTGATCGTTCGCTCGCCGAGCTTCTTCAGATCCACCGCCGCGCGCAGCGAGCGGCCGATCAGTCGCTGGATCTCTTTGCCGCGCCCGCCCGGATCGCGCTTGCTGCGCGTGTGCGTCGAGCGCGGAAGCATCGCGTACTCTGCGGTCAACCACCCCGAGCCCTTGCCCTTCATCCACGCGGGGACGGTCTCCTCGACGCTCGCGGCGCACAGCACCCACGTGTCACCGAGCTTGATGAGCGCGGATCCCTCCGCGTGCTTCTGGAAGTGCGGAATGATCTCGAGCGCACGGAGCTGATCGGGACGGCGGCCATCGAAACGCATGGCGCGAACCCTACCGCAGAAGGCGCTGCGCTAGGCTCGCCGCATGACCGCATCACCGATGGCGACGCCACTGCCGTGGGACCTCGTCTCGGCCGCCTACAACCAAGAGGTCGTGCCGTTGTTCGAGCAATTCGCGCGCGATGCTTTACGGCTCGGCGCCGCACCTGCGGGCTCGCGCGTCGTCGACGTGGCGTGCGGCCCGGGCACGCTCGCGTTCCTCGCTGCTGCCGCTGGGCACCGCGTCGATGCTCTCGATTTCTCGCCGGAGATGCTGTCGTACCTCGATGCGCGCCGCGAACGCGAAGGCATCGATCGCATCACCGCGCAGCACGGTGACGGTCAAGCGCTTCCCTACGACGACGCCACGTTCGGCGCGGGCTTCTCGATGTTCGGCTTGATGTTCTTCCCCGATCGCGCGGCGGGCTTTCGCGAGCTGCGCCGCGTGCTCGTCCCCGGTGCACGCGCGGTGGTCTCGAGCTGGCCGCGCATCGAAGACAACCCGATCTTCAGCGCGATGTTCGCCGCGATCCGCACGGCGCTATCGTCGGTCGTTCCACCGGGCGCCGCGCAGCCGAGCGCCGCGGAGATGCCGCTGTCGACGGAAGCGCTGTGCGCCACAGAGATGTCCGCGGCGTTCGCGGACGTCCAAGTCCATCGCATCGTCCACGTCCAACGCGCGGACTCTGCCGACGCGCTGTGGGCGAACCTCAAGCGCACGATGGCGCCGATCGTCCTCATGCAGCGCAACCTCGGCGACAAGTTCGCTCCCGTCGATGCCGCGGCCAGCGCCGCGATCCGTACCGCGACCGGCCCGGGCAACGTCGAGGTCCAGCTCCCGGCGTGGCTGACCGTCGGCGTCGCCGCGTAGTCGCAAGGGGCGACCCACTCGCTGTCGCCGTTCGACGAGATCCACGCGTTCGCTACATGCCGCCGTCCGCTCCCAGCCGCGCCGCATTCACTAGCGTCGGTTTTTCGCGAGCGCCCCTCGATCGGCCTACAATTTCGGGGTGACTCGCCCGACCTTCACGATCGAGCTCGCGTCCGACGCGAGGTTCGCGAAGGACCTCGCCGCGGGTGGTGTGTTCGTGGCGGCGCGCGGCTTTCGTGTCCTCGACGAGATCGACCTCGTGGTCCGCGGCATCGCCGGCGAGCTGTGCCTGCACGCACGCGTGGTCTACATCGATCCCGCCACGGGCTGCGGCCTCGAGCTCGTCGGCTTCGGTCCCGCGATCAAGGAGCAGCTCGCCCAGCTCGCGTCCACACCCGCGGAGATCGCCGTGGTCGCCGCGACCAAGCAGCGCCGCCAGCGCGTACTCACGTCGCGCCAGAAGCGCAGCCCGGACGCGCGGGACATCGCGATGCTCGAGCTCGACGATCTCGCCGACACCGACAGCATCGTCGCGGATGCCGGCGAGCTCGACGAGGATGGTGGGTTCGTCGGTGATGGCGAGCTCGTCGGTGATGGCGAGGTCCACGGCGATCGCGAGCTCGACGGTGCCGATGGCGACGACGATCGAGGCTCGACTCGCGGCGAGCTCGTTGGCGATCTCGCGCGAGGCACGGCGTTTCCTGGCGGCGAGCTCGCTGGCGATTGCGAGCGAGACGCGGCATTCGCTGGGCAGCGCCAGCGCGAGACCGATGGCGACGACGATCGAGGCGACGACGATCGAGGCGACGACGATCGAGGCGACGGCGATCGAGCGCACGATGGCAAGGCATTCCGCAGCTTCGCGCAGAGCGTGGCGTCCGCCCGCGACGATGGCGAGCACGATGCGGCCGCGACCGACGGTGGCAAACACGACGCGGCCGCGACCGACGGTAGCGACCCAGGCGATGGCGCCACGGGACGCGATGCCCCGAACCTCGACGGCGAAGGCACGCTCCCCGAGGGGCAACGCGCGCCGCTCAACGCGCTCGACCGGCTGCGCGGAATTCCCCTCGCGCAGCAGCTCAAGGTCGCGCGCGGACCGAGCGCGTCGGAGCGCATGGCGGTCGAGCGCATGTACGGCAAGAACGTGTGGGACGCGCTGCTGCGCAACCCCGGGCTCACCGCGCCGGAGGTCGCACGACTGTCGCGGCTCGGCACGCTGCCCCGCGTGTTGCTCGAGGTCATCGTCACCAACAACACGTGGCTGCAGGTTCCCGAGGTGCGCCGCGCGTTGCTGTCGAACCCGCGCCTCGGCACGGATCAGATCACGCGCGTGCTGCGCCTCCTGCCGAAGCACGAGCTGAAGCTCGCGTCGACGATCCCCGCCTATCCGCACTCCGTGCGCAGCCTCGCGAAGAAGATGATCAAAGACAACGAGTAGCGCGATGGGCCACGGCGAGAATCTCGCCGCTGGCTACTCGATCGTGACGGCGACGCGCTGGGCGATGCCGGACTTCGCGGTGCTCGGCGCTTCTTCGGCGTAGATGCGCGCGGCGTGGCGGCACGCATCGTCGAACGTCTTCTCGCACAGGATGCGAACACGCAGCCACAGCGCGTCGGCGTGCTCCGCGCGGTTCTTGTGCGCGAACCGGCTCATGTACATCTCGAGCGTCTTGAGTGCGGCGGCGTTGTCCTTCAGCGCGGTCTTCTGCAGGTACGCGATGCTGTACATCGCGCGCGACGCATCGTCGCCGCGTCCCGTGCCGGCGGTCTCGCGATGCTTCGCGATCGCGTCCTTCGAGTCGACGATGCCGAGATCGAGCGCGGGCTGCATCGGTGCCACCAGGAGCGCCTTGTGGAGATTCTCCTCGTACACGACGACCTTTTTCTTGCCGGGACGTCCAGCGCTGCCGTCGTCACCGCCGGCCGCTCCACTCGATACGCTCGGTCCACTCGATCCGGCATTCGATCCGTTCGAGCCGCCCGCGTGCGGCGGATCGATCGGCATCTCGATATCGGTGCGTTCGAGCGGAGTCACGACGTTCGAGCCCGCGGCCGCGACCTGCGCCGACGGGAGATCCGCGATCGCGATCTGTCCGCGCTTCGTGGTCCACGCTTGGCCGATCGCGACACGCACCGCCGTCTCGGGCTGCGCGCGCTTCTTCACCTCGACCACGCCCTCGGTGACGATCACGATCACCTCGCCGGTCCCTTCGCCGAAGTCGACCGAGAATCGAGTACCGACGACGACCACGTCGGTCTCGCCCGCGCGCACGATCAGCGGCGGCCGCGTGCCGCGCTTGCCGACCTGGAGATCGACCTTGCCGCGCGCCATCTCGACGAGCACCCCACCCGCGGGTCGCGTCACCACGAACTTCGTGCCGGGCTCGCTCGTGATGCGCGCATCGCCGATGTCGAGCTTCGTGCCCTCGGTCGTGTCCACGCGGATCGGCTGCTCGACGGCGACGACAGTCACGTCCGGCGAGCTCGATGCGCCGAGCCTCCAGCTCACGAGCCCGATGGCGACCATCGCCGCGGCCATGATCGCGAACCCGAGCCACTTGGATCCACGCACCATCGCGGGCTTCTGCGCCGCGTCGGTCGCGGCGATCACCACGTTGCGCTCGATGTTCGTCATCCGCTCGTCGGACAACGGCTCGACGGGAATGCGATCGCGTAGATCTCGCATGGTCATCGCGCCTCCTTGTCGACGCTGTCGAACGGCACGACGTCGCCCGTCGGCACCAAGAACTCCGCGAGGACGGGATCCGTCGCCGCCTGCGCCTCGATGCGCTTGCGCGCGCGCCACACCCGCAGCTTCGTGGCGGTCACCGACGAGCCCACGAGCTTCGCCGTCTCGGCCAACGAGCGACCATCGATCTCGTGGAGCGTGAACGCGAGGCGCGCCGCGGGCGATAGCTCGTCGAGCGCGGCATACAGGCGCTTCACGCCATCGCGCGCCATCTGTCGTCGCGTGCCGTGCGTGCCGCTGTCATGGATGCCGATCGCAGTCCCCGCTTCTTCGTCGAGCTCGTCGGTCTGCACGCGGCGACCCTTCTGCGTCAGATAGCGATACGCGACGCGCACGCTCACGCGATCGACCCACGTCGCCAGGCTCGCCTCCGCGCGCCAACCGCGCAGCGATTGGAACACCTGGAGAAACGCCTCTTGCAGAAGATCATCCATGTCGCGGTTCGAGCCGAGCACGCGAAACAGGCACGCGTGCACGCGGTTCTTGTGGCGCCGAAACAGCTCGCGCGTGGCGGCAGGCTCGCCGGTCAAACACCGGTCGACCAGGAGTACGTCCTCCACGTAGGCCACTGCTGTCACTCAGACCTCATAGTGAACGACAACGCCTCGCGGGTTACAGGCGCTTCGAAGAACGTGCAACTCGGCGAGATCGCTTGCCATCGCGGGCCGATGGGGGGCCCTGGCGCCCAGTGGGCGGCTCGGTACGGCCTTCGTCGAGCGGGCCGGGGCACACCTCGCGCAGCTTGCACCGCGCGCACTCGGCGCCGCTCCACACGCGCTCGAACAGCGCCTGCACCTGATCGAGCAGCTGCGCGTCGTCGGTGATCATGCCGAGCTCGAAGTTGCGCTTGCCGCTGCCCTTCGCGCCCAACCCCGCGCCCGTCCAGTTCGCACTACCGAGATAGAGCACCGAGCCGTCGACGATGACGGCCTTCATGTGGACGCGAGGACAGCGCGCGAGCTCGAGTCCACGCAGCAAGCGCGGATGCGCGGCGAGCTCCTCGCGAAAGGGTCCGCTCGGCAGCTCGGCGTGCAGCAGGCGCAGCTCGACACC
>Ga0154020_10001865_pt1 | contig 25798 bp, 27 predicted proteins | sample Klosneuvirus_201_FD_109709 | JGI IMG/M metagenome (GOLD analysis project Ga0154020, IMG submission 109709) | Active sludge microbial communities from wastewater, Klosterneuburg, Austria - Klosneuvirus_20160825_MG | ecosystem: Engineered > WWTP > Aerobic digester > Activated sludge | place...
CCACGCGGATGTCGAATGGATCGATGCCCAGCACCTCGGCGACCAGCGCGGCCAGCACGTCGTCCGAGCCCTGGCCGATCTCGGTGGCGCCGCAGAAATCGGACACACCGCCGGAGCGGTCGAGCTTCAGCTGCACGCCCGAGTGCGGCAGCTTGTTCCAGTAGATCGGCAGGCCGGCGCCGCACAGGTACGACGAGCACGCGATCCCGAGGCCACGCCCGCGCGGCAGCTTGCCCCAGCGCTCGCGGTAGCGCGAACCCTCGACCACGGCGTCGATGCAGCGGCCCAGGCCGATGGTGCCGACGCGCATGTAGTTGGCGGTCAGGGAGTTCGGTTTGCAGAGCTGCTCGAGGCGCAGGTCGGCGGGGTTACGGCCCAGAGCGACCGCGATCTTGTCGAGCTGGACCTCCTGCGCGAAGCGCGGCTGCGGCGTGCCATGGCCGCGCTTGGGGCCGCACGGCGGCTTGTTGGTGAAGGCGCGCGCGCCGCGGAAGCGATAGCGCGGGACCTCGTAGGTCACGGTCTGCAGGGCGCCGGTGTAGAAGGTCGACGCCACGCCATAGCTGCCATAGGCGCCGCCGTCGAGCAGCGTCTCCAGATCCATCGCCAGGATCTTGCCGCGCGCGTCGGTCGCGGTGCGCAGGCGCATGTCGACCGGGTGGCGGCCGCGGTGGCAGTAGAAGACCTCCTCGCGGCTGAGGCAGATCTTGACCGGGCGGCCGGTGCGCAGCGCGGCGCCGGCGACGACGAGCTCGTGGTGAAAGGGGTCGCTCTTGCCGCCGAAACCGCCGCCGTTGGGGGTGGCGATGACGCGGATGTGCGCCGCCGGCATGGCCAGCGCCTTGGCCAGCGCGCGGTGCAGGTAGTGCGGGGTCTGGGTCGACGACCACACCGTCAGCTTGCCGTCGCCGTCGACGGCGGCCAGGGTGGCGTGCTGCTCGATGGGCAGGTGGGTGTTGCCCTGGTAGAAGAAGCTGTCGTCGAAGACGTGCGGCGCGCTGGCGAAGGTGGCGTCGACATCGCCGAACTCGAAGCCCACCCGCTTGTGCAGGTTGCCGACCTCGGCATAGCTGTGCAGCTGCGGCTCGGGCGTGGCCAGCGCGTGGTGGGCGTCGGAGATCGTCGTCAGCGGCGTGTAGCGCGGCGCCAGCAGCTGCACCGCGGCCTGGGCGGCCTCCTCGCTGGTGGCGATGACGGCGGCGACCGGGTCGCCCACGAAGCGGACGCGATCCTGCGCCAGGGCGTGCTCGTCCTGGCTGACCGGCAGGATGCCGTACGGGATCGGGAAGTCAGCGCCGGTCAGCACCAGCTTGACGCCGGGGGCGGCGGCGGCCGCGGCGGTGTCGACCCCGTCCAGGCGCGCGTGCGGCAGGTGCGAGCGCAGCAGGCGACACCACAGCATGCGCGGCAGCGTGAGGTCGTCGGCGAAGCGGGTCTGCCCGGTCACCTTGGAGCGACCGTCGACGCGGCGGCGCGGCTTGCCGATGATGTTCATCGCGACTTCCGCGCGGCCTGCTCGACCGCTTCATAGATGGACAGATAGCCGGTGCAGCGACACAGGTTGCCGGCCAGGGCCTCCTCGATCTGCGGCCGCGTCGGCGCCGGGTTGTTGTCGAGCAGCGCGCGCGCGGTGACCAGGATTCCCGGCGTGCAGTAGCCGCACTGGGCGGCGCCGAGATCGGCGAAGGCGTCCTGCAGCGGATCGAGCGTCGCGTCCCGGGCCAGCCCCTCGACGGTGGTGACGCTGGCGCCGCCACATTCGAGCGCCAGCATCAGGCAGGACAGCACCGGCTTGCCATCGACCAGGACGGCGCAGGCGCCGCACTCGCCGAGCTCGCAGCCGTGCTTGGTCCCGGTCAGCGCGAGGTCCTCGCGCAGCACCTCGAGCAGGGTCTTGTGCGGCTCGAAGGCGACCTCGGCGGCCTCGCCGTTCACCGTCAGCGTGAGGACGACCTTGCTGCCCGCTGTCGGCCTCGGCGCCGTGGGCGCAGGCGCTGGCGTCGGCGTTGACATGGCGGCGACGGTCGCACCTTCGTGAAGGGGGGTCAAGGCGGGTCCCAGGGACAGTCTCGATGCCCCTGGGACGGCCGAAAACGCGGCGGATGGCGCAGGATCTCGCGAGGATGCGTGATGTGCGCCCCGGCATGGGCGTTGCTGCATGCGGGCATCATGCGCGTGCGCGAGATGGGCTGGTTGATCGGCGTCATTGGCATGGTCACCGTCACGGGGACGGCAGGCTGCGGCTCGGGCGGCAGCGCGGGGGACGATGGGGACGGCGGCGGCGGCGGCGGCGACCTCGACGCCGCACCGCGCGGCGATGGTGGCCCGGTGATCGACCCCAGCGTCGACGGTGGACGCCCGGTCGACCCGACGCCGCTGCCGGCGCAGGGATCGATCGTGCTGACCCTGACCGCCGACCGCGCCGCGGCGGCCAATGCGGTGGTCTCGCTGGGGGTGCCCTTCCCGCCCGGCACGCTGCGTGACGCCGCCCAGCTGCGTGTGCTCGACGGCGGCGGTACCGAGGTGGCGTCGTACAGCGCATCGCTGGCGCTGTGGCCGCAGGACGGCAGCCAGCGCTCGGTGCTGGTTGCGTTCCGCGCCACGCTGGCGATGGGCGCCAGCGCCAGCTATCGCGTCGAGTATGGCGCGCCGCGCACGCGCGACGCCGGCACCCTGGCCGCCAACCCTGACGGCCCGGTCAGCGCGCTGTTGCCGGCGAGCTGGTATGCGCAGAGCCGCGTCATCGGCTTCCAGGTCGCGGCCAGCGCCAACACCGCGTTCGCGGTGTTCGAGACCGAGATCGAGGGCTACCTCACGCGCATGAGCCCGGGCTGGGAGACCTACGGACTGTCGTGCAACGCCACCTCGTCCGAGCGCACCTACTATGACGGCCCACACGCGCTGTTCCAGCGCTTCATCCACCGCGCCAGCCCCGCCGCCTACCGGCGCGCGCGCCTGGAGTCGACCTGGTACCGCGCCAACGAGCTGACCTGGCACGACGGCCGCAATGTCGCGGTGTACAGCTGTCAGACCACCTGGAACCCGGCCGCGCCGATGGACTGGGGCGTGCTGCGCCGCATGCTGGGCCAGGGCATGCTCGACGACTGGCTGCTGACCGGCGATCCGGCCGCGCTGGAGGCGGTCAAGGGGCTGGGCGAGGCGTTCCGGCGCAACCTCGACGCGCTGACCAGCGGGCGCGAGATCACGGTCAAGGTCACCGAGCGCAACATGGCGTGGCCGATGATGGGGCTGGCGTCGTACTTCGCGGTGGCGCAGACGGCCGAGGTGCGCAGCGCCCTGACCAGGCTCATCGACATGACGGTGGCCTGGCAGGCGGCCGGCCAGAGCGGGGCGTTCGAGCACGACGTCGTGCGACCCGACCCCGACGAGTGTGACCGCGGGCCGCGCGGCGGCTCGCCGTTCATGACCTCGCTGCTGGTCGACGGCCTGATGGACAGCTACTTCCTGACCGGCGACGCGCGCATCCCGGGCGTCATCACGCGGGTGGCGGCGTGGTACCAGCGCGATGCCATCACCCCGGGCGGCCAGTCGTTCCGCTACCTGTGGAACTGCGAGACCGAGCCCTACGCCGACGACGACACCCCCGACCTGAACCTGCTCATCTCGCACGTCTTCGGCGCCGCCTACTACGTGTCGAGCGACACCCGCTGGCTCGACTTCGGCGACACCATGGCCCGCCACGGCCTCGACAACATCTACGCCGGCGCCCCCAAGCAGTGGAGCCAGAGCACCCGCGGCTTCCTGAAGTACATGGGCTACCGCGCCCTCGGCCGCACGCCGTAGCGGTCAGTGGGAGCGGGCGGCCAGTCGGGCGGTGCGGCGGGCGCGGGCTTCGGACTCGCGGCGGCGTTCGTCGTCGGTGGCGGGGGCCAGGGGTTCGAGGACGCGGGGCTTGCGCTCCACGGCGTCGAGGGCGACGAAGGTGAGGTAGGCCTTGGTGGTGCGGCGGCGGGCGCCGGTGCGTGGGTCCTCGACCTCGACCAGGACGCCGACCTCCATGGAGGTGCGGAATACTGCGTTGACCGAGGCGCGCAACACGACCAGGTCGCCGAGGCCGATCGGCGCCATGAACTGCAGCGCGTCGACCGCCGCGGTGACCGCGATCCCGCCGGCGTGGCGCGAGGCGGCGACCGCGGCGATCTCGTCGATCCACTGCATGATGGTGCCGCCGAAGATGGTGCCCAGGGCGTTGGTGGCGGGCGGCAGGACGAAGTGCGTGGTCTCGGTGCGCGATGCCGACGGGGGCTTGGCCATGCCCTCGCAATAGCACGACTGGAAATGCTACGTTGCGCGCCATGTCCACGAACACAGGAACGCTCAAAGGCAAGACGCTGTTCATCACCGGGGCCAGCCGTGGCATCGGGCTGGCGATTGCGCTGCGCGCCGCGCGCGACGGCGCCAACATCGTGATCGCGGCCAAGACCGCCGATCCGCACCCCAAGCTGCCCGGGACCATCTACACCGCGGCCAAGGACATCGAGGCCGCCGGCGGCAAGGCGCTGCCCTGCATCGTCGACGTGCGCTCCGAGGAGCAGGTCCAGGAGGCCGCCGCCAAGGCGGTGGCGACCTTCGGCGGCATCGACATCCTGGTCAACAACGCCAGCGCCATCCACCTCACCGGCACCGTGGCGACGCCGATGAAGCGCTACGACCTGATGCACCAGATCAACACCCGCGGGACCTTCCTGTGCTCGCAGGTGTGCATCCCGTACCTGGAGAAGGCGGAGAACCCGCACATCCTCAACCTGTCGCCGCCGCTGAACATGGAGGCGCGCTGGTTCGCGCCGCACGTGGCCTACACCATGGCGAAGTTCGGCATGAGCCTGTGCGTGCTCGGCATGGCCGAGGAGCTGAAGCCGCAGGGCATCGGCGTCAACGCGCTGTGGCCGCGCACGGTGATCGCGACCGCGGCGGTGCAGAACCTGCTCGGCGGGGACGGCTCGATGGCGGGGTCGCGCAAGCCCGAGATCATGGGCGACGCGGCGCACGTCATCCTGACCCGCCCGTCGCGCGAGTGCACCGGCAACTTCTTCGTCGACGACGAGGTGCTGGCCAGCGCGGGGGTCAAGGACCTCGACAAGTATGCGACCAAGCCGGGAACGCCGCTGATCCCGGACTTCTTCATCTAGCTCGGCTTTGCCGAGCTAGATGTCCGGCTCGGATGTCCGTCTCCGTTTCCGTTCTTGCCCGCCGCAACCTTGGTTCCAGGTCTCACCCGCTGCGCATCACCGGGCGTGCACCGGGGCCCACGGGCCCCACTTCGACACGTCCATGTATGCACACCTGCGTTCCTGCGCCGCGGCACGCGGCTTGCTGAAGCATGGGCTCGATGCGCATCGACATCCCGACCATCCCCGCCAACGACCTCATCGCCGACGAGGCACCCCGCCTCATCGCCATGCGCGCGGCGCGCAACTGCTTCGAGCTGTTCGCCGACGTCGACCGCTGGCCCGAGTGGGTGCCCGGGCTGCGCGACGTGCGCACCATGGTTCGCACCGTGCGCGATCGCGCCTGCGAGGTCCTGCTGTCGGCTGACCTCGGCGGCCAGCGCGTCGGCGGGCGGATCGGCATGGCGGTCCACGAGCGTGCGCTGTCGATCGGCTTCCGCTCGCCGCCCGACATGCGCCTGCAGCTCAGCGGCGCGGTGCAGTTCCGCCCCATCGACGAGCAGAGCTGCATCATCATGTACCGCGTCGACATGCACGGCCACGACGCCCGCGTGCTGCCCGACGCCTTGATGGGCGCCTTCCTGCGCTTCGTGCAGCACACCGTGCCGCCGCTGGCAGAGGGCAGCGGGCCGCAACTGCGCCCGCGCGTGATGACCACCGATGACCTGACCGAGGTCTTCCACCCGGGTTCGCTGCCAGCCATCGACACCGACCTGGCCTAGCGCGGCCTGGAAGGAATCGGCCCCGGGCCGCGTTTCAACCGGAGTGCGCCCCCTGCCCCGCCTGGTCGTGACCTGCCTGCCGCTGGTGCTGCTGGGCGCCACCTGCTCGCGCAAGCCGGCCACATCGGCGCCCGCCGGCGACGTGCTGCCCGCGACCATCGCCACCGACGTCGGCACCATGAACGTCGAGGAGCGCTACATCCCTGGCGTGGTCGACTGCGAGATCGCCTACTTCACGGCGGCGCCGGCGGCGCTCGACGCCCAGGCCATCGCGGCGCGCACCTACCTGGCGCGCTGGCTGTCCGAGCGCGGCCCCGCCGCCACGGTGCCCATCGGACCGCACTTCCAGTGCTGGCGCGACCCGGTCTACCCGCGCTCGGCCCAGGCGGCGCGGCGCACCCGCGGCGTCCTGCTACGCCACCAGGGTCAGCTCATCAGCGGCAACTATGCCGCGGGCGCCAGCAAGCTGGATGACGCCTGCACGCCGCCGGGGCCCGACGCCTTTGGCTACGACGGCAGCTGGGACAGCATCCGGCGCGCCTTCGTGGTGCGCGGGCAGCGCCTGACCGGGCCGGCCTGGACCGAGATCTTCGTGACCCGCAACGCCGGCCGGCGCGGCGACGCCGTCGAGGCCTCCCGCCTGGGCCCGACCCGGCCGTGGAACCGCGGCGCGCTGGGCCAGCACGCCGCCATCTGCCTGGCCGAGCGGCGCCGCCTGCCGACCGCGGCGATCCTGCGCCACTTCTACGGTGACGACGTCGCGGTCGAGTGACCGGGGCGGCTACTCGGTGATGGTGAACGACTTGAAGAAGCGCTCGAGGTCGGCGCGCCCGGCGGCGGTCTCGGCGATCAGGACGATGAAGTAGAGCCGCCCCTTGTCGGCGTCGAGCAGCAGGCGACCCTTGCCACGGATGGCGGGCTTCTCGAGGTGGCTCAGCTCGAAGTCGCGCGCGTGTCGGCCGCCCAGCACGAGGTCCTGCGAGACGCCGGCCTTGCACTGGAAGATCCGGCTCAGCTCGGCGCCCATGGCGTCGAACAGCACGTCCGACGAGTCGGTGTGTAGCTTGTCGGCGCTGACCGTGACCACGCCCAGCACCCGCTTGCCCTGGCTGTCCGCCAGCATGGACAGCTGCGTGCTGCTGCCGTCCTTGCTGTCGGCGACCTCGGTGGGCGTGGCCGGGTAGTCGACCGCATAGCCGGCGGCGGGCGCCTGGTAGCGCTGCCACGGGGTGGAGCTACGCGGGACGGGCGCCTGGGCACCGCCGCAGCCGGCCAGCGCCAGCGCCAGCGCCAGCAGCGCGAGCGCCGCGGCTCTCACTTGATGTGCAGCGAGTCGAGGAAGCGACGCACCTCGGGGAACGTCGTCGGCTCGGTCGAGATCACGATGGCCTGGAACACCCGCGTCGACTTGGCGTCGTAGGCGATGCGCGCCATGCCGGTGAAGTCGCCGATGCCCGGCTTGCTGCCCGACAGCGAGAACTCGCGCGCGGGGCGGCCGTCGATCTCGATCTTGTCCTCCTTGAGGACCTTGCCGCCGATGGCGTTGACCATGCCGTCGCGCCCGCCATCGAGGCCCTTCTCGACGTCGAAGGGCACGCCCTTGGGCAGGCTGTACTGGCCGCCCATCGAGAAGTAGGCGCGCTTCTTGGCCTCCTCGATGTGCATCGCCATGGTCGCCTTCATGGGGCCGACCGCGGTGTCGATCTGCTGCACCTGCTCGGTGGGCTTGGCGGGGAACTCCAGCGAGTAGCTGCCGTCGTCGCCGCTGTAGGGCACCCAGGCCACGTCGGCCGGCGGCGGCGCGCTGGGCGCGGGCGTCGCGCTGGGCGTGGCGGCCACGCTGGGGCTGCTCGAGGGCGGCGCCCCCGGCGGCCTCAGGCCGCTGCCCAGGTTGCTGCCGCCGCCCGGCGGGTTCTTGGCCTTCTTCTCACACGCGCCGGCACCCAGTGCCAGAAGCAGCGCGCAACCGACTCCCATCAGCTTGCCAGTCATGGCCGGCATCATACTTCAGGGTGCTGCCCTGCGTTATCCTCCGAGTGTGCGGCGTCCTGGTGCCCCTGCGATCGCGCTCCCGGCACTCGCGCTGGGACTGCTGGGCTGCGCCGGCAGCGCGCGGGCGCCCAGCCGCAGCGCGCAGGGGCTGGCGCTCACGGTGGTCGTGACCGGAGATGCGCAGCTTGCCGCCGAGCTGCGGCGCCGGCTGGCCGCGCCGCTGGGCTTCGCGGCCACCGTGCGCCTGGCCAGCCTGCCCGGTCGCGAGGCGAAGATGGCGCCGCAACGCGACCTCGCGGCGGACCTGGCGGCCGCGCGACGCGCGTATGTCGAGGCCGACGTGACCCGCTGCCTGGAGCTGCTGGCCGGAGATCGGCACCTCGTGCTGCTGGCCCAGGGCCGGCGCGACGAGGCGGCCCGGCTGCTGTTCTGGCGCGTGGCCTGCCAGGTCGCCGCCGGCGACAAGGCCGCTGCTGCGGCCGACGCCGACAGCTTCGCGACCCTGGGGCTGGCGGTGCCGCCCGACGCCGACGTCATCAGCCCCGAGGTCGAGACCCTGCTCGCGAGCGCCCGGCCGCGCCGGCTGCATGCGCTCGAGGTCGAGGCCAGCAGCGCCGGCGCGCGCGTCATGCTGGACGGGCGCTGGCGTGGCTGCGTGACCCCGTGCAGCCTCGACGTGGCGGCCGGGGTGCACGTGCTGACGGTCGAGGCCGACGGCTTCGCGCCGTCGACGCGCACCCTGCGCATCGAGGCGCCGGTGACCTCGCAGTTCGACCTGGTCGCGGCCTCGCCCGAGCTGGCCGCCGCGCAGTGGGCCCAGAGCTACCGCGGCGGCGCGCAGGACGGCGCAGCCTCGCTGGCCCTGCTGGCCCACGCCGTGCGCGCGCGCACCCTGATCATGCTGGCGGTCGACCGCCGCCCGGGGACCACCAGGCTGCGCGCCGCGGTGGCCAGCGACGGCGTCGTGCTGGCGCGCGCCGAGGCGCCCTGGGGCGAAGGCCAGCCCCGCGCCGTGCTGCAGCAGCTCCTGCTGCGCGCCCGCCTGCTGCCGCAGCCGCCGCTGTACCGGCGCCCCGCCTTCTGGGTCGCCGTGGGCAGCGCCGCGGCCGTCGCCGCCGGCATCACCGCAGCCATCCTGCTCGAGCCCGAGGTCGAGGTCGAGCTGAGGTTCAGGAAGTGACGCGGCCCTGGCGCTGGCTGCTGCCGCTCCTCGCGGCCCTGGGCTCGGGCTGCACCGAGCACAAGGTGCTGGAGGTCGACCTGGGCTACGCCGGCGGCGAGTATCCCACCGGCTTCGCCTGCAGGGACGCCGCCAGCGTGCGTCTCATCGAGCGCGCCATCGACCGTCGCGTCTTCAGCCTGCGGCTCGACTATGTCTCGCTCGACGGCGAGTTCGTGGCGTGCCGTGGCCCCGACCTCCGGCAGTGGTGCTCCCGGCACCCCTGCGCGCCGCTGCAGGGCCTGGCGCCGTTCTGTCGCGAGGCGGTGTTCATGCCGGGCGAACCCGGGGATGTCGCGGTCAAGCGCCTGTTCGAGCAGCTGCTCACCGAGGTGCCGACCAGCAACGCGCCCGACGGCGTGGTCATGGTGCGCCTCATCGGCGCCAGCCAGCGCTGCGACGAGGCCATCGTGCCCGAGCGCGTGGTGGGCTGCTCGCACAGCTGTCCGCTGACGCTGGACCGCGTCGCCGTCGGCGTCCGCCTCGAGATCTTCGGCACCGACGGCAGCTGCGAGGAGGCCGTGCAGGTGTGCGCCTCGCCGGACTATCGCCTGCCGCCGTGACGCGCGCCGGCCTCACTTGCTGAAGGCCACCATGCCAGCGGGTGGGGTAAGGTAGCGGCATGCTCGGCCGCGCAGCCCGGACTGCCGGGAGGATGACGACGACGGTGCTGCTCCTGTGCACAAGCGCGGTCCTGCTGGTGCGGGCCGGCAGCGCTGCCGCGGCGCCGCGCGACGTCGGTGCCCGAGCCCGCCGCGTCCTCGCCGAGGGCTACCAGACCGAGCTGCCCGGTGTGCGCCCCGAGCAGGGTGACGCCGCGCGCGAGCGCCTGGCGCCTAGCCCGCCGCCCGAGGCCGACCAGGGCGGCAGCGTGGGCGGCAGCGCGGTGGCCTATGCGCTGCTGATCGCGGTCAGCATCGCGCTGCTGGCGGGCCTCGGGCTGTGGCTGTGGCAGACCCTGCGCGGCGACGCCGGCCCGGTGCAGCTCCTGCCTGGCGAGAGTCCGGCGCCGGCGCAGGCGCTGGACCTCGAGCAGCCGCTGAGCGACGCCGACGGGCTGGCACGCGCGGGGCAGTTCGCGGCCGCCATCCACGTCCTGCTCGGGCGCACCCTGGCCGAGCTGGCGCGGGTGCGCACCGTGACCCTGCAGCCGTCGTGGACCAGCCGCGAGGTGATGTCGCGCCTGGGCGGCGAGCTGCCGGTGGGCGCGCGCCTGGCCCTGGCTGGCCTGATCGGCACCGTCGAGGTGTGCTGGTTCGGCGATGACGAGCCGACCGCGAACGACTATGCGCGCTGCGTGGAGCAGTTCCAGCACGTGGTGCGCGAGGTCGCCGCGTGAGCCCCGCCGGCACCGGCGTGGCCGAGAGCGGCGGCCCCTTCAGCCGGCGCGCGCTGTGGTGGATCATCGGGGTGTCGTCGCTGTCCCTGCTGGTCGGCCTGGCCTACCTGGTGTTCGGCGACAGCGCGCCGCAGAGCTCGACCGGGTCCAACAGCTTCTCGCGCTCGGCGCTGGGGCACCGCGGCTTCGTCGAACTCCTGCGCACGCTGGACGTGCCGGTGATGGTCAGCCGGCACCAGTCGGGCGCGCGCGCCAGCGGCGGGCTGCTGGTGGTGGCCGAGCCGCGCAGCGGCGACAGCGACGGCGAGCGCGCTGCCGCGGCAGGCGCCGGGACGCCACGCCACAGCCCGCTGCTGCTGGTGCTGCCCAAGCGCATGGGCTGGCCCAGCCCGCGCCACCAGGGCTGGATCGAGGCCGCCGAGCTGGTGCCCACCGGCGAGGTCGAGCAGGTGCTCGCCGCCTACGGCATCGAGGGCACGGTCCAGCGCGGCGCCAGCCTGACCGACCTCGGTGCCATCGGCGAGCTGGCCGGCCATGCCCCCGCGCTGGCCGAGCCGCAGCTCCTGACCGGCAGCAACCTGGCGCCGCTGCTCAGCGGCCCCGCCGGAATCCTGATCGGCGAGCTCTACGACGGCGACCGGCGCATCGTGGTGCTCAGCGATCCCGACCTCATCGCCAACCACGGCCTCGACGACGGCGACAACGCCGCGCTGGCGGTGGCGCTGGTCGATCACCTGCGCAAGCAGGGCGCCGTGGTCATCGACGAGGCCCACCACGGCTTCGAGCGCCAGTCGTCGCTGCTGACCATGATGGCGAGCTTCCCCTGGGTGCTCATCCCGCTGGGCGGGCTGCTGACCGTGCTCGCGCTCCTGTGGGCCGGCGCGGGCCGCTTCGGGGCGCCGCTGCCGACGGCGGCGCCGATGGCGCGCGGCAAGCAGGCGCTGCTCGACAACACCGCGGAGCTCCTGCGCTCGGGCGGCCACACCGGCCACGTGCTCGATCGCTACCTCAAGAACGCCATGCAGGACGTCGGGCAGCGGCTCAACGCCGGGGCCCAGGTCGCGCCGGCCGCGCTGTCGGGCTGGCTGGTGCGCACCGGACGCGCCCGCGGGGTCACCGTCGATCTCGAGAAGCTCAGCAGCGATGTCGCCGCACTGCCGCGCGCGGGCCCCCGCCTGGAGGCCCGCGCCCTGGTCACCGCACGCGCAATTCACCGCTGGAGACAGGAGATGATCGATGGATCTCGCCGCGATTCTCGACCTCAGTAGCCGCCTCAAGGAGCAGGTCCGCCGCGTGGTCGTGGGCCAGGACGGGGCCATCGAGCTCATGCTGGTGGCGCTGCTCGCCGAGGGCCACGTGCTGCTCGAGGGCGTGCCCGGGACGGCCAAGACGCTGCTGGCGCGCAGCTTCGCGACCGGGCTGTCGCTGGCCTTCAATCGCATCCAGTTCACGCCCGACCTGATGCCCGGCGATCTCATCGGCACCAACCTGTTCAACTTCCAGACCAACCAGTTCGTGCTCACCAAGGGGCCGCTGTTCACCGAGTTCCTGCTCGCCGACGAGCTCAACCGCACCCCGCCCAAGACCCAGGCCGCGCTGCTGCAGGCCATGCAGGAGCGCGCGGTCACCGTCGACGGACGCACCCACGACCTCGGCCCCGGCTTCATGGTGGTGGCGACCCAGAACCCCATCGAGCAGGAGGGCACCTATCCGCTGCCCGAGGCGCAGCTGGATCGCTTCCTGTTCAAGATCCGCATCGACTACCCGTCGCGCGACGGCGAGCGCGAGATGGTGCGCCTGCACGGCCACAAGACCTCCAGCCCGCGGCCCGAGGACTTCGCCGCCCAGGCCATCGCCACGCTGCCCACGCTGGTGGCCGCGCGCGAGCAGATCGCGACCATCCGGCTGTCGGAGCAGCTGGTCGACTATGTGGTCGATCTGGTGCGCGCGACGCGGACCCACCCGTCGCTGCGCTGGGGGGCGTCACCACGGTCGGCCAACATGCTGGCCACCGCGGCGCGCGCGGGGGCGGCGCTGGCGGGGCGCGACTTCGTGCTGCCCGACGACATCAAGGCGCTGCTGCGCCCGGCGCTGTCGCACCGCATCGTGCTGGCCCCGGGCGCGGAGATCGAGGGCATCACCGTGGAGACCGTGCTGGGCCAGATCGCGGACCAGGTGCCCGCGCCGCGATGAAGCCCTGGAGCACACCGCCGGCCAGGGCTGCGCTGCAGGCGCGCCCATGAGGCCCACCGCACGCGCGGTCTGGGTCCTCGGGCTGACCGTGCCGCTGGCGCTGGCCATCGCGGTGGTCGACGCGCGCCTGTGGGCGGCCTGGACGGCGCACATCGGGGCGGCCCTGCTGCTGCTGCTGGCCGACGCCGCGCTGGCGCTGCCGCGACGGCGCGTCACCGTGACCGCGACGCCGCCCGACGTGCTGTACATCGGCGACGCCGACCCGCTGCCCATCGTCATCAGCAGCAAGGGCTGGCGCCGCGGCGGCACCCTGGAGGTGCTGGTCGATCTGGAGGGCGAGCTCATCCCGCAGCCGGCGGCGCGGGTCACGCTGGACCGGCGTGGCGAGGCCCGGCTGGAGGTCGCGCTGGTGCCGCGGCGGCGCGGCAGCGGCGTGGTCGACGCGGTGTGGCTGCGCTGGACCGGGCCGCTGGGGCTGTCGTCGCGCCAGCTGCGCGTGCCGGTGGTCGAGACCGTGCGCATCGTGGCCAACCTGCGCGCGGTGCGCGGCGCGGCCCTGCGCATCCTGCAGGACCAGAGCTTCCTGCCCGGCCTCAAGGCCATCAACGCGCGCGACGCCGGGTCGGAGTTCGACAGCCTGCGCGAGTACCAGCCCGGCCTCGATCATCGTCACATCGACTGGAAGGCGTCGGCGCGCCACCGCAAGCTCCTGTGTCGCGAGTTCCGCGCCGAGCGCAACCACCAGGTCGTGCTGGCGTTCGACACCGGGCACCTGATGAGCGAGCCGCTGGGCGGCGTGCCGCGGCTGGATCACGCCATCAACGCCGGCCTGCTGGTGGCCTACATCTCGCTCAAGACCGGCGATCGCGTCGGCCTGTATGGCTTCGACGAGCGTGTGCGCGCCTTCGCGGCGCCGACCGCGGGGGTGGCCGCGATCCACCGGCTGCAGCGGCTGTCGTCCGACCTCGACTACTCGACCTGCGAGACCAACTTCACGCTCGGGCTGGCCGAGCTGTCGCAGCGGCTGACGCGACGCTCGCTGGTCGTGGTGCTGACCGACTTCGCCGACACCGTGACCGCCGAGCTGATGGTCGAGAACCTGGACCGGCTGGCGCGCCGCCACCTGGTGATCTTCGTGTCGCTGCGTGATCCGATGCTGGACACGGTGGCCGCCGAGGCGCCGCGCAGCGTGCTGACGCTGGGTCGGGCCGTGGTCGCGACCGACCTCCTGCGCGAGCGCGACCTGGTGCTGCGCCGCCTGCGTCGGCAGGGCATCTTCTGCGTCGACGCCGCGCCCGCCGCGGTGTCGATCGATCTGCTCAACCGCTACCTCGACATCCGGCGCCGGGAGCTGGTGTAGCCGTGGCGCTCAGCCTCAAGAGCTACGAGTTCCGCCGCGAGCGCGAGCGCGCCTGGAGCGACCTCGAGACCCTGGTGGCCACGGTCGAGAAGGGCGGCATCAGCGCGCTGGCGGCGGCCGACCTGTCGCGCCTACCTGGTCTGTACCGCGGCGCGCTGTCGTCGCTGTCGGTGGCGCGCGCGGTGTCGCTGGATCGTGCGCTGATCGAGTACCTGGAGAGCCTGACCGGGCGGGCCTACTTCGTGGTCTATGGCACCAAGCGCCACACCCGCGAGGCGCTGCGCGAGTTCTTCGCGCGCCGGCTGCCGCGCGCGGTGCGGGGGCTGCGCTGGGCGCTGGCGCTCAGCCTGGTGCTGCTGCTGGCGGGCGGCGTGACCGCCTACGTCATCACGCGCGCCGAGCCGGAGCGCTTCTACACCTTCGTGGGCTCCGCGTATGCCCAGGACCGCGGCCCGGCGGCGTCGACCGAGCACCTGCGCGCGGGCCTCTACGACGGCGACGAGCTCACCGCCGAGGAGCTGTCGGTGTTCGCCACGCACCTCTTGTCGCACAACGCCGGCATCGGCATCCTGTGCTTCGCGCTGGGCTTCGTGGTCGGCATCCCGGTCTTCATCCTGATCTTCCAGAACGGGCTGGTGCTGGGCGCCTTCGCGGCGCTGTACCAGCAGCGTGGCCTGGGCTGGGACTTCTGGGGCTGGGTGCTGCCGCATGGCATCACCGAGCTCGGCGCCATCGTGCTGTGCGGCGCCGCCGGGCTGACGCTGGCGCGCGCGCTGATCTTCCCGGGTCGCCACACCCGGATGGCCAACCTGGCGCGCAGCGGGCGCGACGCCGGCGTGGTCGTGCTGGGCGCGGTGCTGATGTTCTTCGTGGCCGGCATGATCGAGGGCTTCTTCCGCCAGCGCGTCACCAGCATCATCGCGCGCTACACGCTGGTCGGGCTCAGCGTGGTGGGATGGGGCTGGTACTTCGGGTTGGTGGGGCGGCGCGGCGAGGCCGACGCCGACCCGGCCGGGCCGGCAGGGCGCCCATGACCAGCGACGTGCGCCGGCGCTTCCTGCGTCGCCAGGATCGCGCCACCCACCGCGAGGTGGTCACGCCCGAGGGCATCCCGCTGTCGTTCGTGATCGCCAGCGCGGGCGACCGCATCGTGGCCTTCCTGCTCGACATGCTGATCATCACCGCCGTGGTGCTCGGCTTCGTGGTGCTGGCCACCGCGGCGGGCGACGATCGCACCGGCCACAGCTGGACCGGCGCGGTCGCCATCCTGACCCTGTTCGTGCTGCGCAACTTCTACTTCACCATCTTCGAGCTGCGCTGGCAGGGCCGCACCCCGGGCAAGCGCTCGCGCAAGCTGCGGGTCATCGACGCCCGCGGCGGCATGCTGCGCGCCGACGCCGTCATCGTGCGCAACCTGGTGCGCGATCTCGAGGTCTTCCTGCCCGCGCAGGTGCTGGCCAACCCCAGGGCGCTGTGGCCGGGCGCGCCCGGCTGGGCCACCCTGCTGGCGGTGCTGTGGATGCTGGTGTTCGCGCTGATGCCGCTGTGGAACCGCGACCGCCAGCGCATCGGCGACCTCATCGCGGGCACCCTGGTGGTCGAGGCCCCCAGCGCGCGCCTGCTGGAGGATCTGTCGAGCGCGCAACCGACCACGCTGCAGCCGATCCTGCGACCCAGCGCGGCGGCCGTGATGGTGGCCGGGGGGACACCGCTGGCCGCGACCCCGGCCGCGGCGGTGGCGGCCGCGGTGGCGACGCCGACCTACACGTTCACGCGCGAGCAGCTCTCGGTGTACGGGATCTACGAGCTGCAGGTGCTGGAGGACGTGCTGCGCAAGGAGGGCCCCGACGCCGAGCCGGCGGTCGAGGTGGTGTGCGAGAAGATCCGCAAGAAGATCGGCTGGACCGGCGGCGCGGTGCGGCCGCGACGCTTCCTGCACGAGTTCTACGCGGCGCAGCGCGCGCGCCTGGAGCACCAGCTGCTGTTCGGGAAGAGGAAGGCGTCGAAGGAAGACTCCGGAACGGAATAGCGCTCCTCGAAGCTTCGCTTCGAGGGGGCTAATCGAACACCGACGCCAGCTCGTCGACGCTGGTGCCTTCCTTGCCGGTGCGCAGATCGTGATAGGCGACCGCGCAGCACACCGCGCTGAAGGCGGCGAACAGGATGTTCAAGACCAGCACCGCCAGGAGGTAGATCTTGAGGCGGCTGACCAGCACGTCGAAGCCCAGCTTGGGCGCGCCCTCGAGATCGATCATGACCTCGGCCAGCTTCTGCCCGACCCAGCGCAGCAGGCCCGTGATGAACAGGACCCCGAAGATGGCGAAGCGCGAGCCCTCGGTCAGCTTCGAGCTGCGCGACAGCGACTCGACCACGCCGGGGCGCTCGATGACCGCGACCGGGACCGCGACCCACAGCCGACAGTACAGCGCCAGCACGAAGACCACGCCGGCCAGCGCCAGGACGACGCCGAAGCCGCCCATGATGGCGACCGCGACCGCGATCGGGATGAAGGGCCCGATCAGCGCCAGCATGGTCAGCACGGTGACGCCGATGACCGCCAGCATGCGTGACACGCCGACGCGCAGACAGTCGAACATCGAGGCGTGCTGGCCCCGCAGCTGCTGGATGACGCCGTAGGTCACGCCGCCCGAGGCCAGGAAGCTCAGCACGAAGCCGGCCACGATGACGACCTTGAGCTGGTCGTCGAGCGTGCCCAGGCGCTCCAGCCAGTTGTCCATCGTGATCGGGGTGGCCACGAAGTGCACCACCCAGACCACCACCGGCAACAGCGCGATGGTGCAGATGAGGATGAACGGGATGAAGTTCTTGAAGAAGATGCCGAGGCTGCGGCCGATCACGGTGCCAGCGTTGAGCGTTCCCATCCCTACCCCTGTGGTCGGACCTTACGGGATCGGGTGCGCCGTGTCACCTGGCGCTCCGGGCCAACGGCATCACTCGATCACATAGTCGAGCCGGGTGGCGGCGCCGTCGCGGGTCACGCCGAGCTCGATGTGGCGCGCGCCGCGCAGCTTGAAGGCCGCCTCGAGCAGGCGGGCCGGGTCGCGCACGTCAGCGCCATTGAGTGACTCGATGCGGTCGCCGGCGCGCAGGCCGAGCTGGGCCACCAGCGACCCGGCGCGGACCCAGCGAAAGATCAGGCCGGCGCCGCCGGCGCTGGGCAGCACCAGCGCCTGCCCCATCAGGCTGGCGGGCTCGGAGAAGACGCGCTCGACCAGGGCGGCCGAGACCTTGTGTGTGGTGGCAGAGACCTCCTGGATCTCGGGTGACTGTGCCGTCGACTGCGCGCCCGCGCCGAGGTCACCCGGGCCGGGCTCGGGCAGCCCTGCCCCGGGATCCAGCCCCAGGCGCAGTAGCTCGCCGCGGAGCTCGAGCAGCACCGCGCGCGCCTCGATGGCCGCCAGGATGGCGCCACCGCTGACCGCGGCGCCCACCGCCAGGCGCAGCGGGCGGCCCTCGATGCGCAGCACCGCCACCGAGCTGCCACGCCCGAAAGCCAGCTGGGTCGACAGCAGCTCGAGACCCGGGGGCAGCCGCGCCGGCGTGGGTTTCGGCGGCCCGGGCGTCGGTTGCGGCCCCGGGGGCGGACAGCTGGAGCAGAACGGGCTGCGCGCGATCAGCCGCGCCGGATCATGGACCCGGCGCGGGCGCGCCTGTGCCAGCAGTGCTCGCGCCCGCAGCACTGGCCTGGCAGCGCTGCCCGACCGCGCCGACGACGACGGCGCCGCCGCCGACCACACCACCGCGCCCACCCCGGCCAGCAGCCCCCCCGCCAGCGCGACCACGCCCAGCCCCGAGAGCCGCTGCAGCATCCCCATACGCCTGCGCATGCCGGCCCAGGTTGCAGCCACGGTGCCAGCCCGAGGCGCGTCAGATCGCCGGGATTGCGGCCGTTTTGCCTGTACCGATTGTCAACCTGTCAGCAGGCCACGGCGCGGGCGGACAAGCTGACGCACCGGGGTCAGCCGGGTCCCGGCCCCGACCCGCAGCAGGCGCCCCCGCCACACCACCTGGTCACCCAGCAGCGCCGCCGCCCAGCACAGCGCGATGGCCACGTCGGCCAGCGGCGCCGCCCAGGCCCGGCGCATGCCGACCCCGAGCCGCCCGCCGACCACGGCGTCCATGCCGGCGCGCGCCGCGCACACGCCGGCCAGCCAGCCCAGCCGTCCCAGGCCAGGCGCCAGCAGGAAGGCCAGCAGCGCCAGCGCCGACGGCATCAGCAGGGGCACCGTCAGGTAGGTGGGCAGGCCCGCCATCTTGCGCTGCATCAGGCTCCAGCGCTGGTAGCGCCGCCCGAGCTCGCCCAGGCTGCGCCCGCGCGACCACGACACCACCGGGGTGCGTGCGATGGCGACCCGCTTGCCCAGCGCGGCCACGCGCCGGCCCAGCACATAGTCCTCGGCCAGCACGTCCTTGACCGCAGCGAAGCCGCCCAGCGCGTCCAGGTCGGAGCGCCTGAGCGCCATCGACTTGCCAACCACGAAGTCCTTCCGCGCCAGCACCTGGCTGGCGATCATGGCCGGCGCGATGCAGCCCGACAGGTGCAGGTTGTCGAGCCGCGCGCCCAGCCGGGTCTCGCCCGCGCCGACCACCGGGCTGGTCACCAGGCCGACCCCGGGATCGGCCAGCAGCGCGACGATCTCGCTGGCGGCGCCCGGCGCCACGCGCGCGTTCGAGTCCGACACCCACAGCCAGTCGTGCCGCGCCTTGCGCGCCAGCGTGATGAGCTGGTTGACCTTGGGATTCAGCCCAGGCGCCCCCTCCTGCACGATGACGCGAAAGCGCCGGGGGTGGCGCCGCGCCAGCCGCACCGCGATCGGATAGGCGGCGTCGTCCACGCTGGCGACCCCGAGCAGGACCTCGCAGGGCTCGTGGGTCAGCGCCGCGAAGCACTCCAGGTTGTCCTCCAGATCATCATCGAGGCCGCACAGCGGCTTGAGCACCGACAGCCCGACCGGCTGCCGGGTAGGCGCCACCGGGGTGCGCCGCAGCCAGCGCGCCGCCACCACCGCCATGGTCGCGCGCAGCACCAGGCCAGCGCCTGCGAAAAGCCAGATCCCGATCACCAGCTCGCTCATGGGCACCTCCTGCCAGCAGCCTGCGCGAGCCAGGTGGCGGGCCGGGGACGGCGCGGGGCCGATCGGGGAAACTCGCGGTGACCGCCGCGTGACGGCGCCCGGCCCCAGCCGGGTGGATTCACGCAGCATTCACGCTGCCGTCATCTACCGGCCACAGGCGGCGGGCACAGTGGGGTCCATGATCGACTCGACTTCGAGGGCTCGGGGTTCGCTGCTGACGCGGGCGGCGCTGGCGGATCTGGCGCTGCTGCGCTGGGTGGCACGGCGGCGCGGGCCGCGACTGACGGCGGTGATGAGGGTGGTGACCCACACCGGGGACGCCGCGGTGGTCGTGCTCGGCCTGGCGCTGGCGCTGCTGGCGCTGCCGGGGCGGGCGCCGGCCCAGGTCACGCTGGCCACCGTGCTGGCGCTGGGGCTGTTCTCGCTGGGCAAGCGCGCCATCCGGCGCGCGCGCCCGGCCGAGGCGGTGCTGCCGGCGCCGGATCGCTTCTCGATGCCGTCGGGCCACGCCACCGCGGCGTTCGCCATCGCGACCAGCGTGGCGCTGCTGTCACCCGCGCTGGCGCCGCTGGCGATGGCGTGGGCGCTGGCGGTCGGGGTCTCGCGCGTGGTGCTCGGGGTGCACTACCCGCTGGACGTCGCAGCGGGTGCGGCGCTGGGGGTGGTGTCAGCCAGCCTCAGCGGCTGGCTGTGGTGAGGCCAGCCGCCGGGCCGAGCAGCTCGGTCGTGTCGGCCACGAACTGCTGCAGCGCCTTGTGCGCGCTGGCGGGTAGCCGCCCCGCGGTCAGGTAGTCCAGCGCGGGCAGGATGCGGAAGCGCGGCGCGTCGGGGCCGTCCTTCTCGACGTGGACATAGACCGGGCGATAGCCGACGTCCTTGATGATGACGCCCTGTGGCCCCTTCTCCAGCGTGAAGCCGAGGACGATGCCGCCGTCGGTGTAGCGCATGCGGTAGTTCGCGACGAAGTTGCCCAGCGACCAGGCCACCAGGCGTGAGCGCCCATCGACCTCGATGCGCTCGATGGGCTGCAGCACGTGCGGGTGGTGGCCGAGCACCACGTCGGCGCCCGCCGCCAGCGCGACAGCCACGAACTCGCGCTGCTTCTTGTTGGGCTTGCGCTCGTACTGCTCGCCGAAATGGAGTGAGACGATGACCACGTCGGCGCCGTTGCGGGCGGTGCGCACGTCGGCCTCCAGGGTGCCCTGGGCCAGGGTGGCCAGCGCGGCGCCGTCGGGCTTGCCCTCGTTGGAGCCATAGCTGTAGGCCACCATGGCGATGCGCAGGCCATTCTTCTCGAAGCGCAGCACCGGGCTGGCGGCGCGCGCCGCGGGGGTCGGCCAGCTGCCGGCGTGCAGCACACCGACGCGATCGAGCTGCGCCAGGGTGTTCTTGACGCCGGCGCCGCCGGTGTCGGCGGCGTGGTTGTTGGCGGTGGCGACGACGTCGAAGCCGGCGCCCGCGACGGCGTCGGCCAGGCTGTCGGGCGCGCCGAACAGCACGGTGCCCTTGGGGGTGTAGCGCCGCGGATCGCCGGGCATGGTGGTCTCGAGGTTGCCGAAGGTGACGTCGGCGTCCTCGAGCAGCGGGCGGGCGTCGGCGAACATGGGCGCGAAGTCGTGACACTTGCAGGACGGCTTCCAGGCGGCCTGGATCTGGATCCAGTGCGTCATGATGTCGCCCACCGCGGCGAAGCGCACCGTGCCGGGCGTCGCGGCGCGCGCGGGCGGTGCAGCCTGGGCGGAGGCGACGGCGGTCAGGCCGAGCAGGGCGAGCGAGGTGAGGCGCACGGACATGAGCTACCTCGAGCGCGACATGCCGTACAGCAGGAGGATCAGGAAGATCACCAGCGGCAGCACCATGGGCACCACCCACAGGCCGCCGAGATAGAACTTCCTCCAGCCGATCAAGACCTCGCCCATCAGCGCGGCTGCGCCGATGAGGCCGGCACCGATGCCCTCGGGCCAGTCCGACTCGACCTTGAGGCCGATGGCGAACAGCGCCGCGCCGATGAGCAGCAGCACGAACGGGAAGGCCCACGACGGCAGCCCGGCGATGCTCTTGATGCCGTGCTTGGCGGTGTCGGGGTTGGAGATGGCGAAGTTGGCCACGATGACGCCGATGACCAGCGCCAGCGCCAGCACCAGGTAGGTCCAGATCTTCGAGCGCTTCGAGCCGAGGAACTCTTTCTCCGACGCGTCAGCCATGTCTCCCCCCGGCGCGAATCATACAACGCGCAGCCGCCGGGTGCGCTACTCGAGGTCGCGCACGGTCTGGGCGCGCGTGGCCTTGGCCCCGCCGGGGAAGCGCTCCAGGTAGCTCGCGGCGGCCTCGCGGGCGGCGGCGTGGTCGTTGGCGTCGAGGTGGGCCTCGATGCGGATCCACAGCGCATCGGCGGCGTCGGGGCCGGTCGGGAAGCGACGCTGGTACTCGCGCGCGGCGGCCAGCGCGGCATAGGGCGCGCGCAGGCGGAACAGCGACAGGTGCGCCAGCTCGTACAGGGCCGAGGCGGCCACGGCGTCGGAGCCGAGCGACAGCTGACGCAGCCTGCGCCCGGCGTCGTCGGGCTTGGTCTGGCGCAGCACCACGGCGTCGGCGAGCGCGAGCTTGCGGGGCTCTGGCTTGCGCGGGCGCGGCTCGGCGCTGGCAACCGGACCGGAGCCGCCGTCGTCGGTCGTGCTGGTGCTCGGATTCGTGCTCGGATTCGTGCTCGTGCTCGTGCTCGTGCTCGGATTCGTGCCCGGCTCTCCGCCTGCGCCTGCAATGTCCGCCCGGCCCGCGATCATCCCCATCGCCCCGATGGTCACTCGCTCACCCGCCGCCACCGCGAGGCTCCCGCGCGGGCTCTCCACCCTGACCTTGCCGCGCGTCACCTCCACCATCACCTCTCCAGCATCGGCGCGCGCCACCGCGAACCGGGTGCCCACCACGACCACGTCGACGTCGCCGGCCACCACGTCGAAGCGCGGCCGGCTCGGTCGATGCGCCACATCACAATCGACCCGCCCGTGGGCCAGCTCGACCGTGATGTCGCCGGCCGGGGTCACGCGCAGGTTGGCCTCGCTGCCGGGGGCCACGTCGATCTCGGCGTCCCCGATCACCACCCGCGTCGGCGCGCCACCCGCCGGCGTCACCACCCGGGTCAGCGCCGGCTGCACGGCGCGCGGCGCCGGACGCAGCGCCACCCACAGCACCACCGCGGCCGCCGCCAGCGCCAGCCCGAGCCCGGCACCGGCCAGCACCGGCCAGCGCCGGCTGCGCTGCGGCGCCGCCGCCCCGGGCAGCTCGCGTTCGCGCTCCAGCACGCGGCGCTCGATGCGCTCCCACTGCCCGTCGGACAGCGGCTCGACCGGGATGCGTCCACGCAGCTTCATGGCACGTCCTCCCCGGCCACCGCCGCGGCGTCGCCGTCGTCAGCATCCCGCGTCACGGCGCCGCCGTGCACCTCGTCGATCAGCTCGGCCAGCACGGGATCCTCCGCGGCGCGCTTCATGAGCTCGCGACGCGCGCGCCAGATGCGCAGCTTGGTCGCGATGGCCGAGGCGCCGCACAGCCTGGCGACCTCGGCGATGGGCCGCCCATCGATGGCATGCAGCGCGAACGCGATGCGCGCGTGCGGGCTCATGGTCGCCAGCACCGCATACAGGCGACGCACCCCCTCGCGGGCGGCCGCACGCGACTCGCCGCCGGCGTCCTCGTGCGACCCCGGCTCGGCCACCGCCTCCAGGGACACCGCGGCGCGGCGCTGCCCCATGTAGCGATAGGCCACCCGCACCGTGATGCGATCGATCCAGGTCGCCAGCCGCGACTCGCCGCGAAAGCCCTGCAGCGATCTGAAGACCTCGATGAAGGTGTCCTGCATCAGATCATCCATGTCGCGGTTGCCACCCAGGATGCGGAACAAGATCCCGTGCACGCGGCCACGCTGACGGCGGAACAGCTCGCGCTCGGCGGCGCGCTCGCCGGCCAGACAGCGCGCCACCAGGGCACGATCGGCCGCCGGCCCCTCTGCCACGGCCATGTCCATCGGGCGCCCCACGATCACGCGCATCACTGGAGGCTTGTGGTCAGCCACCCCTCAAAGGTTACGCCATCACGTAACCGCGCGAGATCATTTCGCCAGCCCGAGGGGTCCCAGGGCAGCCTCGAAGTCCTCGGGGGGTGGGGCGGACAAGCGGATGGCCTGCCCGCGCCAGGTCAGGGTCAGGGTCGCCGCGTGCAGCATCAGGCGCGGACCCGGCTGCGCCGCGGCGCGCGCCTCGGCGTGGCGCGCGGTGTCGCCCACCACCGGCACCCCGGCTCCCGCGAGATGGCGGCGGAGCTGGCGCGTACGCCCGGTCTCCAGCTCGAGCCCCAGCAGGGCGGCCCGCCCGCCGGCGGCGCGGCGCATCACCTTGGCGTGGGTCACCGCGCTGCGACCATCGAGCTCGGCGTCCAGGGTCTGGCTGTCCCAGGTCGGCGCCGGCGCCACCACCGCGACATAGCCACGCTTGATGTCGTGGCCCTGCAGCATGCGGTGGATGTCGGCCTGCGCCTCGGCGCTGCGCGCCAGCACGACCAGACCGCTGGTGGGTGCGTCCAGCCGGTGCGTGGTCAGCGCTCCCGGGTGCGCCGTGCGTAGCCACTCGGTCAGCGCGCCAGCGGCGCCGGCCCGGGTCGGCTCGGTCGCCATGCCGGCCGGCTTGTCGACCACCAGCAGGTCGTCGGCGTCGTGCACCACCCGCGGCGCCAGCGCCGGCGGCAGCACCAGCTCGTAGCAGGTCACGGTCTGGCCGGGATGCACCCCGCGCGAGCACACCCTGACGCGCACCTTGTCGATGAAGACGGCGCCGCCCTCGATCAGCTTGCGCGCGCGGGTGCGGCTGATGGCCGGCGCCAGCTCGGGGATGGCGCGATCGAGGCGCTCGCCCGCCATCGTCCGCGGGACCACGACTTCGCACAGGGGCGTCAGCACCAGGCTACAGTAGCGCGATGCGGGGCGTCGTGGCGGCCTGGCTCGAGCGGATCTACCTGGCCCCCGGCACCCAGCCGCGCCAGGAGGACGCGCGCAAGATCGACGAGCTGACCGCGCTGCTGCCCGAGCTGCGCGCCGCCGTGAACAAGCAGCCGCGCCAGCTGACCATCGTGGACGCCGCCTGCGGGCTGTCGTATGCCGCGCTGGCGACCGCCGAGCTGGTGCTGGCTCCCGCGCAGCGCCGCGCCCACGTCATCCTGATCGAGCGCGAGCCCCGCCTGGCCGCGCGCGCGCGTGACGCCGCCAGCCGCATCAGCGCACCCGGCTGCACCGTCGAGGTGCGCACCGGGGACGTCGCCGACGCCAGCTTGTGGCCGGCCGCGCCCGACCTGGTCATCGCGCTGCACGCCTGCGGGGCGGCGTCGGATCGCGTGCTCGATGCCGCGCTGGCGGCGTCGGCGCGGCGCCTGCTGCTGGTGCCGTGCTGCACCGGCGTGGGCGTCGACGCCGAGCCCGGCGCGCGCCAGGCCGCTGCTGCGCTGGGCATCCCGCGCCACGCGGCGGTGCGGCGCAGCTTCATCGAGGCCTGGGTCGCCGCCGAGCGCACCCTGCGCCTGGAGGCCGGCGGCATGCAGACCGAGGTGGTCGAGTTTTGCCCCAAGGCGGTGACCCCGTACAACCTCTTGTGGCGCGCCCGCCGGGTGCGCGAACCTGGTCGCATGGCGGCGGCACGCGCGGAGCTCGAGCGTCTGCAGCAGCCTCGTGAGGAGCCCCGATGAAGCGCGTCACCGTGATCGTTTTCGTGCTGCTGGCCGCGTGCAGCAAGAAGAAGCGCCCCGCCGAGGCGCCCGCCACCCCGCCGCCCAGCGCCAGCGCCCCCGCGCCGTCGGTCACCCCGACCCCGACCACAGCGCCGGCGCCGAGCTTCGCGCTCGCCACCGGCAAGTCGGACGTCAAGCTCGACAGCAAGACCGCCAAGCGTCAGGGCAGCCTCGACCTCGGCATCATCATCGACACCCTGAAGGTCAAGCTGCCCGAGCTGGGCGGCTGCTACGAGGCCGCGCTGGCCACGCTGCCCAACCTGAGCGGCAACGTGCAGCTGGCCTTCCAGATCGGCGGCGACGGCAAGGTCGGCCAGTCGCTGGCGCAGGGGCTGAAGCACGACGCCGTGGAGCGCTGCATGACCGAGGTCGTCAAGACGGTCAGCTTCCCGCCGCCGCCCGACGGCAAGACCACCACCGCGTTCATCCCGGTGCTGGTCAAGCCCAGGCGCTGATGCGCGCCGGTCTGCCGCTGCCCTCGTCAAGCTGAAGGGCGGAGTGTTACGCTGTTGGTGATGAGGTCGCGGGGCAGAGGGGTGGTGCTGATCGGGCTGGCCTGTGCGCTGCTGGCCGGCGCGCCGGCGCTGGCGGGCAAGCCCGATCCTGCGGAGGGCAACTTCGAGACCCTCGAGGCCGTCGATGGTGCGCGCTTCGGCGGGCCGCCTGGCCTGGCCACGGTGCGCCTGCTGCTGCAGCCCAAGCACGCCGGGATCGTGGTCGTGCTGCCCAGCGACGGCAGCGACCAGGTCACGCTGCCCGTGGCCTGGCGCTACAGCGCCCGCAAGCAGACCCTGAACCTGCGCATCGGCAAGCTCAAGCTGGCCGCCGTCTTCGTGCGCGGCGACGACGGCCACGCCGTCTTCGCGGGCCGCAGCTGGCGCAACATGGATCTGCCGCTGGCGACCGCGCCGCAGCC
>Ga0154020_10001866_pt1 | contig 25797 bp, 18 predicted proteins | sample Klosneuvirus_201_FD_109709 | JGI IMG/M metagenome (GOLD analysis project Ga0154020, IMG submission 109709) | Active sludge microbial communities from wastewater, Klosterneuburg, Austria - Klosneuvirus_20160825_MG | ecosystem: Engineered > WWTP > Aerobic digester > Activated sludge | place...
TAGAACTACACCTTCTATAGTAGGATTTTTGGATAATGGAAAGGGTGAACGCAAGGTGGGTGATCCTGCCAAACGTCAGGCCATAACCAATCCAAAGAACACGGTATCTTCTATCAAACGCTTCATGGGAAAGAAGTTTGGTGAAATCAGTGGCGAAAAGAAGATGGTATCGTACGAAGTGGAAAGTGGTAACAACGACACCGTGCGTGTGCGTATTGGCGATCGGTTGTATACTCCTCAGGAAATCTCTGCCATGATTCTTCAAAAAATGAAGAGTACAGCAGAAGACTATCTTGGAACAACCATTACCGAAGCAATCATTACTGTTCCTGCTTACTTCAATGATGCCGAGCGTCAGGCAACCAAGGAAGCCGGGCAGATTGCCGGTTTGGATGTGAAAAGAATTATCAATGAGCCTACCGCTGCTGCCTTGGCTTATGGTATGGATAAGAAAAACAAAGATATGAAAATCGCGGTGTATGACTTAGGTGGGGGTACATTCGATGTGTCAATTTTGGAATTAGGTGATGGCGTGTTTGAAGTGAAGTCGACCAATGGTGATGTGCACCTGGGTGGCGATGACTTTGATATGCGCGTTATGAACTGGCTGGCGGATGAATTTAAAGCCGATAAGAATATTGACTTGCGCAAAGACCCGATGGCTTTGCAACGCTTAAAGGAAGCTTCAGAAAAAGCAAAAATTGAGTTGTCGAGTAGTAATGAAACTGAAATCAATCTACCGTATATCACATCGGTAGATGGTGTACCCGAACACTTAGTTAAAAAACTTTCACGTGCTAAGTTTGAACAGTTGTGTGATGACTTGATTAAACGCACACTTGATCCTTGCAAAAAGGCAATGGCCGATTCCGGATATTCTGTTAGTCAGATTGACGAAGTAATTCTGGTGGGTGGTTCTACCCGTATTCCAAGAATTCAGGATGAAGTAGAAAAATTCTTTGGCAAGAAGCCTTCCAAGGGTGTAAACCCCGATGAAGTAGTTGCTGTGGGTGCTGCCATTCAAGGAGGTGTACTGACAGGCGAAGTGAAGGACGTTCTTTTATTAGACGTAACTCCGCTTTCCTTAGGTATTGAAACCATGGGTGGTGTGTTTACCAAATTGATTGAATCCAACACGACCATTCCTTCAAAGAAATCGGAAGTGTTCTCAACCGCATCAGATAATCAACCTTCGGTAGAAATTCACGTGTTGCAAGGCGAGCGCCCGATGGCTCGGGACAACCGTACTATTGGCCGGTTCCACCTCGATGGAATTCCACCCGCACCACGTGGAGTACCTCAAGTGGAAGTAGTTTTTGATATTGATGCCAACGGTATCCTTCATGTATCGGCAAAAGATAAAGGCACTGGTAAAGAACAGAAGATTCGGATCGAAGCTTCATCCGGCTTAACCGATGCTGAAATCAAGAAGATGAAGGAAGAAGCTCAGGCTAATGCAGAAACTGACAAAAAAGAAAAAGAGCGCGTAGAGAAAATCAACCAGGCAGACTCGCTGATTTTCCAAACCGAAAAACAGTTGAAGGAGTTTGGTGAAAAGCTTTCTGAAGGAAATAAGACTGCAATTTCGCAAGCATTGGATAAACTGAAAGAAGCTCACAAGAGTCAGGATGTAGTGGCTATTGAAACCGCTATGAATACACTCAATGCCGCCTGGCAGGTAGCCTCTCAGGAAATGTATGCCGGAGGTTCTCAAGCCGGAGCAGCACCGGGCGGTGAACAACCGAATCAATCCGCTGACGCAGGGGCAGGAGCATCGGGTGGCAATGGCAATGCAACTGATGTAGAGTATGAAGAAGTAAAATAATAATCGGTAACCTCTGAGTTACTAAGAACCCTTCGGATGGCCATCCGAAGGGTTCTTTTTTTTCTTTTATTTTTTTGATGCTGATTTCCGTCTATCAAAACTATCTTTACCACTCTTAAACAGATTCCGTAAAGTATGCTTGTTGTAAAATTTGGTGGCACCTCGGTAGGTAAGCCTGAAAGAATGAAGAAGATTGCTCAACTGGTTACGGAAATGCCTGGTAAAAAAGTTGTTGTCCTCTCAGCATTAAGTGGAACTACCAATACACTGATGCGGATAGGCAATCATTTGGTGGCTCTACAACCTACTGCAGCAGAACAAGAGATTTCAACCTTAGAGAAACACTACGAGCAATTCACTAAAGAATTATATGGAAGTGAATCCTATCGGGCTATCGGACAAGAAATTGTAAGCCGCTACTTCAGTCTTTTTCGATTATTGGCTGCTGGTAAATTCGATGATAGAAGTTTTCGTGAGCTCTTGGCACAAGGCGAATTAATTTCCACTGAATTATTCTATCATCACTTACAGGAAATAAAGGTTTCCTCTCGCTTGTTGCCTGCTTTGCATTTTATGTCTATTGATGAGAATCAGGAACCGGAGTTAGAAAAAATAAGTGAACGACTGAAGCCTATTCTGGGCACTATGAGTCATGTGGATATTTTGGTCACACAAGGGTACATCTGCCGAAATCATAAAAATGAAATTGATAATTTAAAGCGAGGCGGCAGCGATTATACCGCATCGCTCATCGGTGCCGCCATTCGGGCCGAGGAAATTCAAATCTGGACAGATATTGATGGCATGCATAACAATGATCCGCGCATAGTAAAAAAGACTGTACCTATTGCCGAACTTACTTTTGACGAGGCTTCGGAGTTGGCCTACTTCGGTGCAAAAATTCTGCACCCTTCCACCATCGTGCCTGCTCAAAAATACAGTGTACCGGTTCGCTTAAAAAACACGATGGATGAAAAAGCACCCGGTACTCTTATAAGTGATAAAGGAGGTCGTGGCGAGTTCAAAGCCATTGCAGCAAAGGACGGGATCACAGCCATTAAAATAAAATCATCGCGCATGCTATTGGCGCATGGATTCTTACGAAAGGTATTTGAGGTTTTTGAGCGCTATAAAACATCGATTGATATGATCTCTACTTCAGAGGTAGCCGTCTCATTAACGATTGATGACAACAAAAATCTGAATCTTATATTAGATGAGCTGACAAGTTTTGGAACCATAGAAGTTGACGAGAATCAAAGTATCATTTGTATTGTTGGTAATTTGCTCTCGGAAAAAGAAGGTGTACTAAGAGAAGTTTTTGATGCACTGGAAACTGTACCGATCCGAATGGTTTCTTATGGTGGTAGCTACAACAACATCTCCATCCTGGTTGAAACAAGTCAAAAGGAAAAAGCATTGAATTTATTAAACGAAGGAATCTTTCATTTATAAAAAAAGATACATTCGCTATCAAGAATTATTACCGTTTATCCGGAAATAAAGTCATAAATAAATTTAATAAACGAGAAACTTTTTTTCAACTATATTTACCATAGACCTAAATATCTGGACGTATGGTAACTTTTGTAATTCTCGTTTTCGTTGTTGGTTATTTGGCTATTGCTCTCGAGCATCCCATTAAAATTAACAAAACGGCTTCCGCCCTTTTAACCGGGGTTATCTGCTGGACACTTTATGCTTTGTTTTCCGGCAATTCGATTGAGCTTATTGGCGAACAATTAAATCATCATTTAGGTCAGATTTCTGCTATCCTCTTCTTCTTAATGGGCGCCATGACCATTGTTGAATTAGTTGACGCCTATCAGGGCTTTAAAATCATAACCGATCGTATCAATACAAAAGATCCCAAAAAATTACTTTGGATTATTTGTATTGTTACGTTCTTTCTCTCTGCCATTCTGGATAACCTGACTACCTCCATCGTTATGGTCTCCTTAATCAGAAAACTGGTACCCAATAAACAAATGCGATTGTTCTTTGCGGGTATGATTGTTATTGCGGCTAATGCCGGTGGCGCCTGGTCGCCTATTGGCGATGTAACAACCACCATGTTGTGGATGGGTGGTCAGATTTCATCAGGAAACATTATTATAACTTTATTTATACCAAGTGTTGTATGTATGGTTATTCCGTTAATCTACTTACAGTTTACCCTTAAAGGTGAATTGGGAACCCACGCAGAAAATCATAATACAAATACAGGGGGCACTCACCACCATGGAGGTAATGGAGCCCCGGTACGAGGCGCTACCACCATGTTGATTATGGGTGTGGCCGGATTAATCTCTGTTCCCATTTTTAAAACTATAACTCATCTTCCGCCCTATATAGGCATGCTACTGGCGCTGGGTGTGCTCTGGGTAGTATCCGAATTAATTAATCCTGATATGGATGAAGCCGATAAGCGACCCTATACCGCAGCTGGTGCTTTAGCCCGGATTGACGTGCCTAGTATTCTATTCTTTTTGGGAATTTTATTAGCCGTGAGCGCTCTTGAATCTATGGAGATATTAAATCACTTTGCTGGCTGGCTCGATACTACTTTGGGTGACCAACGTATTATCATTACCCTGGTTGGAATTTTGTCTGCCATTGTAGATAACGTACCCCTTGTAGCAGCCAGCATGGGTATGTATGATATAAATGTCTATCACCAGGATCACCTGATCTGGGAATATTTGGCCTATTGCGCGGGTACAGGTGGTAGTATTCTTATCATCGGCTCTGCTGCCGGTGTTGCTGTGATGGGTATGGAAAAAATCGATTTCATCTGGTATCTCAAGAAAATCTCACTGCTTGCCATGCTCGGATATTTTGCAGGAGCAATCATATATCTCCTCATACAACCATATTTAGCAGTACATCCTCCTTTGTAATCTATAGACCTTAAAAATAAATCAAAGAGCACTTTAGTCGGTGCTCTTTGATTTTGTTATTGTTCAAGCCCAACCAATACAATTGTATAGGCGAGGTAGCTCAGTAACATCAGCATTGCTTCCCACCGATCTAACTTCCGTTGATTTAGCGTAAACATAAAAATCATTAGCACCACAGTTGCTCCACCCAAAACCATGAAATCGAAGTTCATAGATATGTTGTAGGGAGTTGGGCGTATAACACCCGTGATTCCCAAAATAAAAAAGATGTTAAAGATGTTTGACCCAACCACATTGCCTATGGCGATATCTGTATTTTTTCGATAGGCAGCCACTGCCGAGGTGGCCAACTCGGGCAAGGACGTTCCCGCTGCCAAAATCGTGAGTCCAATTAATTTTTCACTTAATCCATAATATTTGGCGATAGCCACTGCATTATCAACAACAAGACTACCTCCGCCTACGAGCAGAGCAAACCCCAGAACTATAAAAAGTATAGACCTTCCTGTGGAGTATAACTTAATAGAATCCCCTTCGTCTAATCCTGAACCATTTTTCATTGTTCGGAATATGTAAAAAATAAATAGCCCGAAGAAAGTCAATAATATAAGCGCATCTAACCGACTAAGGACATTACTGTCTCCTCCCCAAAACATAGAATCATTAACCATTATGAATAAGACTATCGCAGCAATTAGCGATAAGGGAATTTCAAAGGAAACGGTATTTCGTTGAACAACTAAGGGGTAAATAATTCCTGCTATACCTAAGATGAAAAGCAGATTAAAAATATTGCTGCCTATTACGTTTCCAAACGCAGCATCATTATGCCCGCTAACAGAAGACATTATGTTGACTAACAATTCGGGCGTAGAGGTACCAAAGGCAACTACCGTTAAGCCGATTGCCAGATTAGACACATTGAATTTTTTGGCAACAGAGGAAGAGCCCTTAACCAAAAAATCAGCCCCTTTAATAAGAATTACAAAACCAATCAATAATAGAGTGAATGTAAACAGCATAGATTATTAGTTTATAAAGTGACACGATCAATTTAAAGTGTCGCCCTAAATCCTTAAAATCTTACCCATCCGGTAAAAGCTAATTGACTCCAGTTCTGAAAAGATACGATCAATTATTCGAAGCCTGATAAAGCTGGCTGTGCCAAAGTATAAGCATGGCCTTGTAAAAAATTGAATAACCTTAAATTTCCCTTTTACTTCTGAAGTACCGATTGTGACAGGAGGCTTGGTTGCCATAAATCCCAAATCACACAAATCCACGCTTAGCTGAGTATGCTCTTGGAGAGAAATAGATTCTGTTGGACTACCCAAACAATTAAGAATAAAAAGAAGGGAACCTCCCATTATCCAAAAAAAGGTTAAACTCGAGTTGCGCCAACAAGACATAATCAAAAATAACAAAAAACAACCTGTCTTTTACAGAGTCCTTTCTTTTTCAAATCAATTGTTTTAAAGCAATTTCAAAGGAAGTTTGGGCAAGTTTTGTTTTTGCTAAACTGACTTCCCTGGTTTTTTCAAGGGCTCGCAATATCGTTTGAGAAATATCCGTGAAAATTGCTTCATCCGTCATGCTCACTTCACGTTCCATAAAATAAGCAAACACCCGGGCCATTCCACAATTGGCAATAAAGTCTGGAATCACTGAAATCTTTTCATCGGCATAAAGGCCGGTGGATCCAAAGAAGATTTCTTTATCTGCAAATGGAACATTGGCTCCGCACGAAAAAACTTCGACTCCAGAATCAATCATGCGATCAATTTGATCTTGCGTTATCAGGCGCGAGGCAGCTGCGGGAATAAATACGTCAAAGGTTAAGTCCCAGATCTTTTCATTTACAATTTCGAATGGTAACAAATGTTCGGCTACTAATCGATTACCGGCTCTGTTTACAACCAAATCACAGATTTGCTGATGCGTAAAGCCGGCCTGATTTATCAACCCTCCATCACGGGTAACTATCCCTACAACCTTTGCCCCCATCTGGGATAAATAAAATCCGGCAGCAGCGCCTACATTACCCCAGCCTTGTACAACTATCCGCTTCCCTTCTACTTTGCCACCCCACAAATTGTAATAATGTTTTACTGCTTCGGCCACGCCAAACCCAGTACACATATCGGCCACGGTATATTTTTTTTGCGGAGAGGGTGTGTACTTTTCATCCTCAATTAATTTAATTACTCCTTGCCGCAGTTGTCCTATCCGATTTACTTTTTGGGGCTCCGTGGGTTTGTAATGTCCTGCAAATACGCCCTCTTGCGGATGCCAGATGCCTACATCTTCAGTATGTGGAATTACTTCATGTATTTCGTCAACATTTAAATCTCCTCCCGTACCATAATAATATTTAAGCAAAGGCATAACGGCAGCATACCAGCGATGAAGCACACCTTCTTTGCGTGGGTCGTTAGGATCGAAATTGATTCCAGACTTTGCGCCCCCAATCGGGGGGCCCGAAACGGTGAATTTTATCTCCATCGTTTTAGCCAATGATTCTACTTCTCTTTTGTCGAGACCAACACGCATCCGGGTACCGCCTCCGGCAGCACCGCCCCGAAGAGAATTAATAACTACCCAACCCTCGGCTTCTGTCTCACTATCTTTCCATTCAAAAACAATTTCTGGCCGTTTGGTTTCAAACTTATCTAGCAGATCCTTCATCCTTTAATCTTTAAGTTGCCAAAGATATTAAATCGTTGATAGAAGCCTTTTTCATATTTTTGAAGTCTCTTTTAATTATGAACCTGGTCATTGATTCTGGTAACACGCGTTTCAAAGTTGGTATTTTTGAGGGTACCTCATTAATCCAGAAATATTCCTTCGCTGAAAGCGAACTGCTGAAAGACTTTCTAAGTAAAAATAGTTTTAGCCATGTTCTCGTAAGCTCTGTCAACTATAACGCTAACGAAATTTTGAAGTGGACTCAAGGCTCCGGAAAAAAAATTATTTTAGATACCACGCTGCCACTTCCTATTACTTTAACCTATACCACACCGGGCACACTTGGGGTAGATCGAATTGCCGCTGTTTGTGGTGCACTTGAATTATACCCAGGCCATGACTGCCTGATCATTGACGTTGGCACCTGTATCAATTATGAGTTTTTAAGTCGCGATAAAATTTACCTGGGGGGGGCAATCTCGCCCGGGATAATGATGCGATTTGAAGCTATGCATACGTTTACCTCTAAGTTGCCGTTAGTAAAACCACTAAACGAACCGGATCTGATTGGTAATAGTACCGAATCATGTATGCAAAGCGGTGTAATGAATGGCGTAATTGAAGAGGTTAACGGGATCATTAACCGTTATATTGAATATTTTCCTGCCCTAAAAGTGATTTTATGTGGTGGCGACTCCACTTTTTTTGAAAACAAGCTTAAACACTCCATATTTGTAGCCCCCGAACTCGTTTTGAGCGGTTTGAACAGGATTTTGCGTTATCATGTTGAATTTTAAGAAGAATACTCTACTCATACTTAGCTTATCTCTGTTCACTTCCCTAAATATTTTGGGGCAGGCAGCGCAGACACCATTTTCCTACCTCGGCATAGGCGAATACTATGGAAATGCCCTTGCCCATAATCAAGGAATGGCTGGGGTGGGTATCAGTAATCCTCAATATTTTTACATAAACAATCAAAACCCCGCATTATTGGTTTTTAATCGATTTACATCCTTTGAAGCTGGATTTATTGGTGAACGCAGGACCGTGAAAGGCAACGGGGTTTCTGAAACGAATGGAGACGCCAATCTTAATTATTTAATTATGGGCTTCCCGATTAAGGTTGGTCGATGGTCAACATCAATAGGACTGGCACCTTACACATCCGTAAATTATCGTCTTAATTATATAGACTCTATTCAAGGAAGTATTAATACGGTAAATGTTATAGAAACAGGAAGCGGAGGGTTTAATCAATTTGCCTGGTCGCATGGGGTATCCCTACATAAAAATCTTTCAATAGGCGTTAAAGCGGCCTACCTGTTTAGCTCTATTGAAAACCAATACTCAAATTCTTTAACGCAAAGTGCGCAGGCTGCTACCTATTACCCCTCAGTATATGAAAGAACGTATGTGAAAGATTTTGTTTTCACTTCTGGCCTCTCTTATCGGGTTGATTCGCTTTTTAACAAAAATTATAAGCTCAATCTTGGGGTAGTTTATGATTTTAGAGCAAACCTGAAGACTCAATACACTGCACGCTTTGAACAAAGAAATGCTGTTGACACTTTATTTTCTACATCCGTGGCTAACAATGAGCCTGGCTCAATAAACTTACCGGCTAAAGTTGCTTTTGGTTTATCTTTTAGCAAGGGTGATCATTGGATTATAGGCTCTGATTTTGTTTTGCTCGACTATACTAAGTTTAGTGGCCGAGAAGTAAGTCAGCAAGCAACCAAGGGTTGGAAATTGGCGCTCGGAACAGAATTTACACCCGATGTTGTTGCACTAGGGAGTTACTTGAAGCGGATTACGTACCGAACAGGCGTAAGCTATGATAAGTATCCCTATTTGATCAATGGTGTTCCTCTTAAAGATTTTGGCATTAATTTTGGTTTCTCTATGCCAGTAAGCAGAGTCTCGAGCATCGATTTTGCTTTTAAAGTCGGAAAAAGAGGAAATGTGAAAGACAATACAATTGAAGAAAACTATTTTAAGCTTTATTTTGGTGCGACATTTAACGACCAATGGTTTGTCAGAAGAAGATTTGATTAAAAACTAAACTCAAATGAAAAAGAAAATGAAGTCATCGCTGTTAGGTATCGCTTTTATCCTCTTAACGGCTATAACCGGTTTTTCACAATGCAAGGAAGTTCTATGGCCGGAGAACAAAGAAAAGGCTGAAGAATCTGTAGCCCTTTATGGTGATGCGATGAAACAACAGAATTGGCGTGCGGCAGTACCTCCTTTTCAGTGGATGCTCAAAAATGCACCTAAGTGGAATACCAAGCTTTATATTGATGGAACGGAGATCTATAACAAACTTGCATCAGCTGAAAAAGATCCTATTAAAAAACAAGTTTTAGTTGATTCGCTCATGATGCTTTACGACATGCGTGTAACCAATTGTGGTGACGAAGTGAATGTGTTAAACCGCAAAGCCATTTATGCAGCCACATACAACGCTCAAAACAAGGCCAAAACTGCTGAGGTATTAGCGCTGTACGACAAAGTATATGAAATCAGTGGTAACAACGTGTTAGATAATAATCTTCTTACCTACATGCAGGTTATTCAACTAAATGCTGTGTTGACGAAAAACCTAAGCGATGATCAGATTCTTGAACGCTACGATAAATTATCGGGTGTAATTGATGTGAAGATTAAAAAAGCCCAGGAAGGAAATAAACAGACAGAGGTGGATAGATTGAAGGCCACAAAAAGCAGCGTTGATGATATCCTAATCAAGTTGGTAAAAGTAGATTGTGATTTTGTTAAGAAAAATCTTGAACCAAAATTCAAAAAAAATCCAAACGACATCGCGTTAGCTAAAAAAATCTTCCAATTCATGACCACCGGTGGCTGTATTGAAGACCCGCTTTGGTTGCAGACCGCAGAAGTATTGCACAAGGACAGCCCCGATTATGGATTAGCTATTAACATGGCAAAGATTTATGCGAAAAACGGAAACGTGGATAAGGCCGAGTCACTAGCCAGTGAAGCGATAACCATAGCTCCCACCGCAGCAAATAAGGCTACAGCCAATTTATTTGTAGGAGATTTACAAGCCCAAAAAGGTAGTAAATCGGCCGCTCGTGAAGCATACCGAAAGGCAATAGCAGCCGATCCATCCAGCAAAGACGGCTATGAGAAAATTGGAGACCTATATATGGGTTCTTTTAAAGATTGTGCTAAAGGATCAAGCCTGGCAGAAGATCGTTTGGTTTACTTGGCCGCTTATGATATGTATGCCAAGGCTGGCGATCAGTCAAAGATGAATCAGGCGCGTGGTCAGTTCCCTTCGGTAACAGAATTGTTTGAATTGAACTGGAAAGAAGGTGAAACAAAATCCATTTCTTGTTGGGTTGGCGAAACCGTAGTGTTACGCACCCGTGGTAAGGAATAAATAAATAGAAATTAATGGGAAGGCTGGCTTACTTAAGCTGGCCTTCTTCTTTATATGCAGGTCACTTGTCTCCGCGTAAGTTATATAGCAAAAGTCCGTAGTTCTCTGGCTATTTTGGTCTTGGTACTATCGGCATGCTCCACGCAGGAAGCAACAAAACCTGTTTTGTATGAGGGTCCTTTGAGCGAAGCCGAAAATGTGGAGATGTTTTACTCCGAAAAAGATCGGGTGAAGGTAAAACTCGAGGCAAAAAAAATCAATGAGTTTCAGAATGGCGATCGGGAATTTCCAGAAGGTATTTACCTGGAGTTTTTTGATGATCTGGGTATTAAGACCTCAACCCTGCAGGCTAATAGTGCCTATTACTTTAAAGAAGAAAATAAATGGCGCGGCCGGGGCAAGGTAGAGGTAATTAATACCGCAAAGCAAGAACAACTAAATACCGAAGAGTTGTTTTGGAAACCTGATACTAAAAAAATCTTTACAGATAAGTTTGTCACTATCAAACTTCAAAATGAAGTGATTTATGGTACCGGGCTGGATGCTGCGCAGGATTTATCAACCTATCAGATCAAGAATCCAGAAGGTGAATTTACAGTTGAAGAATAATCAGGTGATATTTAGCTCATGAAACTATTAGACGTTCTTTTGTTATCGCTGGCAGCAGCTCTTGTTATTATAGCCGTTTACGAAATAATGACCGTAGGCATAGGCCAGGCCTATTGGCTGGTAATGATGGCTGTACTGATCTTTTTCATCTATACCTATCGCAAAAAGCGTTGAGTCGCTTCCCCCTGTTTCTGCCTGTAAAACCCTGATAACCAATCGTTATTAAATTCAAGTAATATTAAAGCGCAGCTTTGCCGAATTGATTTAACGGGTTAAATTTGCGGTTCTTAAATAAAAAGGGCCCGTTTCTTTGGAAATAGACCTCAAAAAAGGAATAAACAATTCAAACATTATAAATTTCTCTTATGGCATTGATTGGAACATTGAGGAACAAGATGACCAAGTGGGTGGTGGGTTTTGTGGCAGTCGCTATTGCAGCATTTGTTTTAAACGACCTGTTTGGTAGTGGTCCTAAATCCCTGTTTGGTAAAGATAACTCGGTAGGCACGATAGGTGGCAACACCATCCAGTTGGATGAATATCAGGCTGCTATTCAAGAGCGTGAAAACAATTACATCCTGAATTTTGGTCGTCAGCCGGGCGATCGCGAAAGGCCTCTCTTACAACAACAAGCCTGGGATCTTTTAATTTCACAGAAAGCTGTTAGACCAGAGTTTGAAAAAGTGGGTGTAAAAGTTACCACCGATGAAATCTGGGATATGATTCAGGGAAGAAACATAGATGAAAACGTGAAGTCTTCTTTCCTCGATTCTGCCGGAAACTTTGATCGCTCAAGATTGATCTCTTATATAAATCAATTTAATGCCCCTACCCCAATCGACCCTCAGGCGTTAGCAGGCTTTCAAGAAGCTAAGTACCGCTGGTCAACTTTTCAGCGCGATCTTGGTTTAGGTCGTGAAAGACTTAAGTATGAAAACCTTTTGATAAAAACTACCTATGTAACTGAAGCCGAAGCAGAACGGGACTATCATAACCAAAATGATGTAGCCGAAGTTAAATATCTTTATGTGCCCTATTTTGTAATCAGCGACTCCACCGTTACGGACAGTCAGCTTAAAGAATATTACAATCAGAATAAGCAAAAGTATAAGGCAGAGCAAACCCGTAGCCTCAGCTATGTGAACTTCCCTATCGAAGCTTCGGCTGCTGACTCACTTCAAATCAGAGAAGATCTTGAAAAATTGGCTGCTGACTTTAAAACTGTAACCGAAGATTCAGTTTTTGCGGCCGCTAACTCTGAAGGGAATGAGCCCTTTACAAAATATTCCAACTCAACGCTACCCGGTTTTTTAGCTGATAAAAAAGATCAATTGGTTGCCGGAAGTGTCTTCGGTCCATTCCTTGATGGGAATTCTTATAAAGTGGTGAAAGTAGTACGATTTGGGAAAGACACCGTGGGCAATGCAAGAGCCAGTCATATTTTAATTCGTTGGGATGATGAAAGTGAAGCCTCTAAAAAAGTTGCCAAAGAAAAAGCAAAAAAGATTCTTGCTGACATTAAAGGGGGTGCTGACTTTGCTGCGAAGGCTCGTGAATTCGGTACGGATGGTACAGCCTCGCAAGGCGGAGATCTGGGTTGGTTCAGCTCTGGTCAAATGGTTAAACCTTTTGAGGAAGCTGTTTTCAGCGCAAAAAAAACCGGAGTTCTTAACGATGTTGTGGAAACACAGTTTGGTTATCATATTACTGACGTAACCGGAGTAGCTGATTACACTACGTACACTGTTGCTACCATAGAAATTGAGATTGCACCTAGTGACGAAACGCAAAATACAGCTTATGTAAAAGCACAAACATTTGCCAGCAACGTGTCGGGTGTAGATGACTTTAAGGAAAGAGCCAAAGCGGAAAAATTAATGGTGATGAGTGCAGAAAACCTAAAAACAGTCGACCGTAGGGTTAACGACTTAGGAGATGCCCGCGCTATGATTACCTGGTTATACCGCGATGCAAAAGTTGGAAAAGTATCTGACGTATTTGACTTGGATACAGATTATACGGTGGCTGTCATGACCAGCAAAACTGAAGAAGGAGTTCGCTCTTTTGATGACGTAAAAGATGAAATCAGGCCTGCGGTGCTTAATCAGGTAAAAGGAAAGAAAATAATTGAAACGTTGAGCACGCAGAAAGGCACACTGGATGAGATGGCTAAAGCGTTTGGCTCGGATGCCATCGTGGCTTCTTCCAGCGATCTTAAACTTAACTCAAACACGTTACCAAGCGTTGGACTTGATCCGGTGGCCGTTGGAAAAATTTTCTCGCTAGAACCCGGAAAGCGCTCTGAACCCTTTGCGGGAGAAAATGGGGTGTTGGTTGCTGAACTTCAAAATAAAACGGTTGCTCCGGCTGTAGGCGATTACACCATGTTTAAAAACCAATTATTGCAGGCCTTAAACGGGCGGGCAGCATTTAGCATTTCTGAAGCTTTGAAAGAAGGTGCTCAGATTGAAGACAAACGTTACAAATATTTTTAGAGATATTAAATGAATTAAACGAGCGTCTCTGAATTACTTCAGGGGCGCTTTTTCTTTTAACTATGGATGAACAATGGTTTACCAACTTCCGTGAAAAACTCGACCAGCATTATGCGTGGCCTGCTCTCTATGTATTTAAGTTTATTGTTCCTGAAAGCAAGGCCCTGGAAGTAAAAGCCCTTTTTCCAAAACATACCCCCTTGGAGAAGCCCTCAAAAAATGGGAATTACGTCAGCGTTACTGTTGAGATGATGATACCTTCGAGCGAGGCCGTTATTAAAATCTACCAATCCGCATCAAAAATTGAAGGAATCATTGCCTTGTAACGCGGTTGTCAAAAAATAGAACACACATTGTTGAATTCTATTAACTTTATTGTCAATCAACCAAGCTTGTTATGTGGATAGAAGAAAACAATTGCCTAAAAAAAACATTCAAGTTTAAAGACTTTACTGAAGCTTTTGGCTTTATGACTAAAGTGGCACTTCTCGCAGAAAAAGCCGATCATCATCCGTTCTGGACAAACGTCTATAATGTGGTAAGCATTGAACTTTCTACCCATGACGCAGGCGATGTTGTTACTGACAAAGATCGAAAATTAGCAAAGGCTATTGATCAACTTGCATAATTGTGTCTGAGTTAGCTACTTCCTTATATCTCGTACCAACGCCCATCGGCAATCTGGCTGATATTACGCTGCGTGCACTGGATGTATTGAAAACTGTTGATACCATTTTAGCTGAAGACACCCGAACATCAGGGTTTCTACTCAAACATTACGAAATCTCAAAACCACTTCAGAGCTTTCATATTTTTAACGAACACAAAACATTGGCTGGATTAATTTCAAGAATGCAACAAGGTGAGGTAATGGCTTTAATCAGCGATGCCGGCACACCGGGTATTTCTGATCCTGGTTTTCTATTAGTGCGCGAAGCCTTGAAAGCAGGTTTAAAAATTGATTGCCTGCCAGGGGCTACTGCTTTAATTCCGGCCTTGGTAAAATCCGGCTTTCCAACAGATCGGTTTGCCTTTGAAGGTTTCCTCCCTCACAAAAAAGGCAGGCAAACCATGCTAAAGAAACTAAGTGAAGAAGATCGAACCATCGTGCTCTATGAATCTCCACATCGGTTGATCAAAACGTTAGAACAGCTCATCGCATTTTTTGGTCCCGAACGATTGGTTTCCGTTTCGCGTGAGCTTACCAAGTTTCATGAAGAAACTAAAACAGGTACAGTTACCGAAGTACTTGAACATTTTAAGCAAAAAGATGTGAAGGGAGAGATTGTTATGGTGATCAATGGCAAAGAAAAATAATTCAATCTGGAGTCCGTGGAGTTTGTTTGCGCTCTCTGCTGTGCTGCTCGCGGCTGGGTGGTTAATGAAACCATTTCCTGTGTTGATCTTTGCTGGCTTTGCGCCCCTGTTCGCATTAGTTGATTATGCCCGCGATAGCAAAAATCCCTGGAACCGATTTGAGCTTATTCTTCTTGCGCTTAGTATCTCATTATTCGCGGCAAGCTTTTTTGATTTTCAGATTATAATTATTGTTTTAGTTCAGGCCATTGCTTTAACGCTCACCTTTGTTGGGTATTCATTTGCTCATCAAAATCTTGGATCACGGTTGGGTAAGTTTACGGTCATCTTTTTCTGGTTAGGGCTTGAATTTATTTTCTTAAATCTGCCTTGGCGGGAGCAAACTATATTTCTTGCTGATTCATTAAGCCTGGTGCCTGGTTGGGTTAATTGGACTCATCATACCGGGTATTTGGGAGCATCGTTGTGGGTATTAACCGTTAATCTCGTTTTCTATCTTTCGTTCTTTCATAAAGGAACATTTAACGTTTACCTTTTCATACTGGCCATATTACTTATCGCCATACCGATTGTCCTTTCTTACCAAATGGATACCTTAGGTGTAAATCGCACGCAGATGATTTCATCCTACTCGTATAAATCGAATATATTACAAGGAAAATCTACAGGTGAATTGGTTGCGCGAACTGCAACCTGGCTTTCGGTGTTAATTATTCTACTGTCTTTTGTTAAGAATCAAACCAGAAAAAAATGAACTTAGCTCTGTTAGAAAAAGATGTAATAACCTTATGCGAAGAGGTTAGTGAGTTTATGAGTAAGGAAAGTGAGAATTTCGATCTTTCTAAAATTGAACAAAAAGGAAGCTTTAGCAATTTAGTTTCGTACGTAGATAAAGAATCAGAAAAAAGATTGGTCGCCCGTCTGGGCAAACTATTGCCCGGTTCAGGATTTTTAGCTGAAGAAGGAACCGAAACTAAAGGAATCAATGACTATCGCTGGATAATTGATCCGCTGGATGGCACTACCAATTACCTACATGGATTGCCGATATATGCCATTAGTATTGGATTGCAGCGAAGTGACAAAACGGTGCTAGGCATTGTATACGATGTTAGCAATCGTGCTTGCTATCATGCCATTGAAAATCAACCGGCCTATTGCAATCAAAAAGAAATCAGAATTTCTCCCATTACTAAAATGGATGAAAGTTTGCTAGCCACAGGCTTTCCTTATTATCACCACTTCGACAAAAAAGAAAATTATCTGGAAATCATAAAAACATTTCTAGAAAAAACCCATGGCATTCGCAGATTAGGAAGTGCAGCCATGGATCTTGCTTATGTGGCCAGTGGCAAGTTGGAAGGTTTCTTTGAATACAACCTCTCTCCTTGGGATGTTGCCGGTGGCGTCTTTCTCGTTCAACAAGCCGGTGGTGTAGTCACTGATTTTTCCGGGGGCGACAATTATCTTCATGGCGGAGAATTATGTGCCGGAGGGAATATTCATGCTGAAATGTTGAAAGTGGTTCAGGAGAAGTGGTTTTAAGTTTCCTTTTTTCTACTCACTCCTTAATGACGTTGCCGGATTGATCATCGCTGCTTTGATGGATCGGTATCCCACGGTAACAAAAGCAATTAAACAGGTGCTACCAAGACCAAGAATAAATACGAAAGGACCAATTGAAATTTTATAAGCAAACTGTTCTAAGTATTTGGTTGAGAAATACCAACTTACGGGTGCTGCCAGCACAAACCCTATTAAAATTAATCTCACAAACTCACCCGAAAACAAGAATAGGATATTTTCAACAGAAGCACCAAGCACTTTTCTAACACCTATCTCTTTTGTTTTTTGGTTAGCCATAAACACCGTTAAGCCAAACAAGCCCAGGCAACCAATAAAAATTGCCATGGATGTAAACACGGTAAGCATAACAGACATCTTGGCTTCGCCTTCATAAAATTCTGCAATCTCATCTTCTAGAAATTTATACGAGTAAATAAACTCCGGATAGGTTTGCTCCCATCGTTTCTGTATCTCCTCTAAACTCTGTTGCACCGATTGCGGGTTTAGTTTAATAGAAAGCGTTTCATACCCACGAATACGGTTAAGCATAAGAGTTGCCTCCATCGGATCTTGCAAGGAAACCGTATGAAAGTTTTTTACAACACCACTAACAGGAAGATTTTTGCCCCACATCTTAATTCGTTTTCCAAGTATTTCTTTAGGATCTGCATACCCAACCACTTGAGCCAGTTTTTCATTCACAACAATGGACTGCGCAGTATCCGCATCGCTCAGCCCAGCCCCGGCAAGCAACTCTAGCCTATACAAATCCAGGTAGTTACCATCTACTTGTTTTACTTGCGTTACATAATGCTCCTCGCTGCCTTCAATTTGAAAATCGGTACTGGAAACACTGCCCGATGAAGGCGGAGTGCTGGATAAACTGGTTGCTTCCACACCTCCTACTTTCATTAAATCATTACGCAAGGCACGCATCTTACTTACGCCATCACCCTCCGTAGGTATTTCTTGTTCGGGAATGTTTACAATAACAACAGCCTCTTTTCTAAATCCCAGTTCTTTAGTCTTTAAAAAATTCATTTGACTGATCAACACAATGGTACCAATGATCAACAATTGAGAAATAAAAAATTGCATGACCACAAGCCCTCTTCTCAAATTAAAACCTGTTGATTGAGTTGCCCGAATTTGATTTTTCAATGCACTGATGGGATTAAATCCGCTCACTACCAGCGATGGATAAATACCGGATAACAGCGAAACCAAAATTAAAGTACTTACCAGAAAAACCCAGAGTGCTATATCAGAACCGAAGTTAAGAGTAAGCGATAAATCTAAAAAGGTATTGATAAAGGTTAAGCCAATTTCAGCTACAACCAAGGCCAATAAAATTGAAAAAAATGTTATCAACGTTGTCTCGCCTAAAAACTGAAGTGCCAATTGCGGGCGTGTGCTTCCCAACGCTTTGCGAATGCCAACTTCTTTCGATCGTTTAACCGCTTCAGCCGTTGTGAGGTTAATAAAATTGATGCATGCAGTCAGTAGCAGAAAAATACCTATAAGGGTTAATGCATTAAGTTGCGAATTGCTAATCGTACTGTAATTGTAATTACCAAAACGTTCGTCAAAATGCACTTCGTTAAACGGTTGCATGATAAACGTAGCGTTGTCTCGGTTACGAGCAGGATCGCCCAGATATTTGGAAACAAAAGCCGGTATGCGGGCTTCTATATCTGAGATGGAACTGCCTGCTCGCAGCGTAAAATAACATTGTTCGTCACTCCAAATACCGGTCCAGCCGGTTTCATCCTTCTCCTTTTTAATGGTTATGTAGGAAACCAACAGATCAAATGGTAGATCTGTGTTGGTGGGTAAATCTTCCATAATCGCGGTAACGCGATACTCATGTCCTTCATACTTTAGAACTTCGTTTACAGCATCCTCTTTTCCAAAATATTTAATTGCCCATCGGCTTGATAGAATTGCTTCGTTGGGTTCATCTAATCCGGTTGTTGCATCGCCAATTAAAATCTTTCTGTCAAATACCTTAAAAAAACTAGGTTGTGCAAAAGCTACACCCTTCTCTTCATCATACCGCTTGGGATCTGCGTTGACTTGCGGTACCGTGATAAAACTCCCCGATCGGTAAGATATAAATGTTACCTGATCTGCTTCCGGAAAATCATTTTGAAACGCCTCGGGAAAAACAGGATAAACCCCTGGTGTATAATTTTTTCCATTATTGCCATCGGATTGAATTACAGCACGGTAGATTCGATCATAGTTTGAGTGGAACGTGTCGAAACTTTTATGGTAACGAACTAATAAGAAAAGAATCAGACTTGTTGCCAACCCGAGCGTAAGCCCCCCAATGTTAAGGAAGGTGGTAGCGCGTTGACGAACAAGATTGCGCAAGGCAGTTTTTAAATAGTTTTTAAACATAGCTGTTAAGGTATAGAACTAAGATGTTTATTTTCTTTACAAAGTTTTACATTAAATCATTTTTACTCGCTTTTTAATGCATCCACCGGATTAGCGATAGCCGCACGAAGCGATCGATAGCCAACGGTGATAAATGTAATGGCCAACGTACTTAAGATTCCGATTGCAAAAACAACCCAGGTGATTTCAACTTTAAATGCAAAGTCTTCCAGCCAAAGATTCATGGCATACCACGCTACGGGCACAGCAAGAACAAATGCAATTACTACCAATAGAACGAAGTCGCGGGAAAAAAGAGTTATAATGTGAGTTACCGATGCTCCTAATGTTTTACGAATAGCGATCTCCTTTGTTTTTTGTTGTGCCATAAAAGAAGCCAATCCATACAAACCGAGGCAACCAATAAAAATCGCAATGCCTGCAAAGATTTCAAACAACCCAAACATTCGTTCTTCTTCGCGATACAAACGACCCACATAATCATCTAAGAAGGAATACTGAAACAAATATTCCGGAAATTGTTCCTGCCATGCTTGTTCAATATTATTTATTGTAGCTGCGGCATTGGCGGTATTGATCTTTATACCTGCATCAAAAAAATAATTAAATGGCAAGAGAACAACCGACTCAAGACCATGTTGCAGCGACTCGGTATGGAAGTCTTTTACTACTCCAATCACCGAACCTGAAATATCATTAAAGCCTATGGTAATGTTTTTACCAATAATATCTTTTGGAGAACTAAAGCCGAGTGTCCTAACGGCCTCCTCATTAAGTACGTATGACCACTGTCGCTCAGCCGCTTTAAGGTTAGCTAGCTTCTCATCGCTCTCTAAAAACCAGCGCCCCTCAATTAACTCAAGGCCATAAACATCTTTATAGTGTGCATCGCCAAGTTTTAATCGTATAGAGTATCGATCTGATTCACCCTTATCTGTAAGATACATACCCGTTCCAAACTTATTTTCTGACATGGGGGCCCCGAGCGAGAATGAAACTCCTTTGATATCATTAAAAGTTGCCAAGCGATTGCGGAAGGCTTCCAACTTAGCCTGACTATTATCAGGAATATTTACGTTTATCACAGCTTCTTTTGCAAACCCAAGTGATGAGTTTCTAAAAAAAGAAAGTTGGCTCGATACCACCAATGTACAAATGATCAATACCTGAGCAATAAAAAACTGACCTACGACCAAAATTTTCCGTACCGATATCGGTGATTTAGTATCGGTGGACATACGGTTCTTCAATGCTTTTACAGGATTAAACTTTGATAAAACCAATGCAGGGTAAAACCCTGAGAAAAGTGCAGTAACAAAAATAATGGCTATCAAGAAGTAAATTAACTGTGGATTGTCTAACAAATTCAATTGTACCTCGCGTTCTAAAAAATTTCCAACAAAGGGTGCAATCCCCTCAGCAATGCCAACAGAAATAATACCTGCAAAAAGGGTTATCAAAAAAGCCTCACTTAAATATTGCCAGGTGAGTTGGTGCCGCTGCGCGCCCAGCGTCTTTCTTACACCCACTTCTTTGGACTTGTGAACAGAAAGTGCTGTGGAGAGATTAATGAAATTAACACAGGCCACTAATAAAATAAAAGCTCCAATGAAAGCCAGAATAATCAGTGTTGATGAATTCGTTGAGGTTGTGCCCGGGTTTTCACCAAACTCCGTGTCGAAATGAATTTTAGAGAGTGGCTGCAATAAATACGTTTGACGCTCAGCATCTTTGGCTTGGTAATACTTTTTTATGAATGCCGGAAACTTCGCTTCCATTGACTCCCGGGTTTCAGAAGAAGGCAGAACAACATACGCAAATCCAGAAGCATTTAACCCCCATTGATCCATAGAAAATCCAAGAAATTGTTCCGTAACATCCGGGGTTAACGTAGCGCGTGAGACGATCATGTTTACGCTCATATGCGTTGGTGTTAAAGGCATGCGGATTATACCGACTACTTCAAGGTCGAGCAGGTTTTCAAGTTTTATGTTTTTAACATCCTTTTTAAGAAGTGTTTTTGCAAACTCTTCTGTTAGAAAAACTTTACCAGGACCGGCCAAATCTTTCTTGGGATTGCCTGACAGTACTTCCACATCAAAGACCTCAAAAAATGAAGGATCAGCAAACAGGATATTCGTCACTTTGCTCTTCTCCCCATCGATAGTCATCACCGCATCGTTCTGAAAATGAAACTGGGTAGAGATTAAATCTGGAAAATCATTTTTTAATGCTTCTGCCAAGGGGTAAGGTGTTATCGTTGTTTTTTCAACACCCGAAGCATCGGTGGTTTCGCGCACTATTCGATAAATGTTTTTTGAATTGGTAAATGCCTGATCATAACTCACCTCACGCTTAATAATTATAAAAATGATAATGCAGGTAGTAATACCCAGGGCAAGGCCGGCTACATTAATAAATGTGTAGTTCTTGTTTCTGAGCAGATTCCTAAAGGCAATTGTGACGTAATTCTTAAGCATCTTGAGAATTTTAATTAAGCTTGAAAATCAAGTATAGTGCCAATGGAAAAACATAGATTTCTGGCTAAATAGGATGATTATAGAATTGCTACTCGTTCAATTACGCGCGGAATCGTCCGAACTCGGACGATTAATGGACCTTCTCATTGCATCAAACTTCCAGGATCATTATCTTTGAATCATGTTTCAACAGGTCTTAATATCGATACTTTTTCTTGGGGCCGCGTTTTATGTTGGCCGACTTGCCTACCGCTCTTTTCAGGCTAAGAATGCCTGCCAATCGGGTTGTGGAAAGTGTGGAGCTCTTGACCTGAAAAAGATTGAAAAGAAGCTTCAGAAGTTATAATTGCATTTCTTCTTCCAAAATTTGATAACTATACAAATTGTATAATACACTTTGTATAACGAACCTTAATCAAATGTGAATTCTAAGCCCAAACTTTAGTTCCCTCGGTGCAATTGCGGCACATCTCTATCTCATCTCTTGAACGAAGGATAGTGTCACGAAAAGAATTATAATTTTTGCTTGTCCAGATTTCTTTAAACGATTGTTGCGTTAAGTCACCCATCACATAGTGGGCATCTTTATCAAAACAACATGGTACTACTTTACCATCCCAGGTAATTACACAACTCTGCCACATCTTCCAGCAATGACTTAGCAGTTCATTCTTAATCGAATAGGTTCCGTCTTTATCTTTTTGGTAACGTGAATATTTATCGATGGTAGGAATTAAATCCGATCCGTTTTTGTAATCATAAATCTGGGCCGTTTTTAGCGCCACATGATCAACACCAATTTCTTTCGCGAGTTTATAAACCGCGTCAATCTGATGTTCATTGGGCTTCACTACTAAAAATTGAAATACAACATAAGGTGTAATGGACTTTAACGCTTTCTTCAATTGAACAATATTACGCGCACCCTCTATTACTTTATCAAGTTTACCACCCACACGGTAGGCCTCATAGGTATCTTGTGTAGTACCATCAATCGAAATGATGATCCGATCCAATCCTGATTCAATAGTTCGCTTAGCCATCTCTTCCGATAAATAGTGGGCATTGGTGGAAGTAGCCGTATATATTTTTTTAGAAGCCGCGTATTGCACCAACTCTAAAAATTGAGGATGCAAATAGGGCTCGCCTTGAAAATAAAAAGTGAGGTATGCTAAAGTTTTAGCCAATTCATCAATGGTACCCTTAAAGAGATCGGCTTTTAGCATTCCGGTTGGGCGTGTAAAAGAGCGCAGTCCTGAGGGACACTCAGGGCACCGAAGATTGCAGGAAGTAGTTGGTTCGATGGCAATACTGATTGGCATTGCATTATGCGCTGCTTTACCGGCAATTCTGGAATAATGATAACTGGAAAGTACTTTTGACGCATTAACGATACGTGTAGGAGTCATCTTCCTTACTAGATTCCACGTATCGTTCAAATTTCCAATCATACATTAAAGTCGATATCAAAATTACCTTTTGGAGCCCGATTGTTTTATCTTTCCGCACATTTATTTCGATATGAAATGCCCATCAGCGAAGACTAAACCACATGATAATGAATTTGGGGCATTCCATGCGACCACTAAAACAATTATTCACGCATGAATAAAATAATAGCCTTTGGATTGGTGCTTCTTTCCACTAGCGGATTTTCTCAACATTTCAACCTATCCGATAGTGCAACCATTTCTGTTATTACCTGCGGCCCCTATGGGAAGGAATTATACGCAGCCTTTGGCCACAGCGCTATCCGTGTTAATGATCCTGAGTTAAAGTTCGATGCTGCCTACAACTATGGCGTATTTGACTTTAACCAACCTAATTTCTATCTGAACTTTGCCCGAGGCTATCTCTACTACAAACTGGGTGTTTATTACTATGCTGATTTTCGAGATTATTATATTGAGCATAACCGATTTGTTCACGAACAGATTCTGGACTTAACGGCCGAGCAAAAGCAACAAGTCTTTGACTACCTCGATTGGAATTCAAAACCCGAAAACCAAACCTACCGGTACGATTATTTTTATAACAACTGTGCAACAAAAATACGCGATGTCTTTACTGAAGTCCTTAAGGAGAATCTAACGTTTGATGGATCCTTTATCAAAACCAATTACACCATTCGCGAGCTTACTGATTTATATTTAAAGCCACAGCCTTGGGGCGATTTAGGTATTGACATCTGTCTGGGGTTACCCATGGATAAAAAGGCATCGCCATACGAATATATGTTTCTTCCTGATTATATAGAGTCATCGTTTGATCATGCAACGGTAAACAACCAGCCTATCGTTAAGAAAAAAAATCTCGTTTACACCCCTACTCCCGAAAAGGATTCATTCGAATTTTTTCAGCCGTGGATTATTTTTGGATTTTTTCTTGCCCTGACACTCGCTTTGTCTTTCTATGATTGGAAAAGAAAAAAATTAACCCGGTGGTTTGATGTGCTTATTTTTTCTATTGTTGGATGGGTGGGTATTCTGCTCCTTTTACTTTGGGTTGCTACCGACCATCAGGCCGCTGCACGAAATCTAAACTTGCTTTGGGCATTTCCGCTTCATGCAATAGCAGCCCTCTTACTGATTAAGAAAAAATCATCTCAATTTCTCGTGAGTTACTTTAAGATGACGGCTATCCTTTTAGGATTAATGCTTGTTTTTTGGTGGTTGCTCCCCCAACAACTCAATGTATTCTTGATTCCTGTAGTAATAGCCCTTGCCATCCGATCATTCCTGATCTCAAAGCTGCTTATGAAATAGATTTACATGTGTATGGATCTGTTAGCCGTAGCGGCTAAGCAAGCTTCTTTCACAGCCTCCATATACGTTGGATGCGCATGGGAAGTGCGTGCAATATCTTCTGCGGAAGCGCGGAACTCCATGGCGGTAACTCCAGCTGCAATCATATCAGCTGCACGGGCACCGATAATATGTACCCCCAAAATTTCATCCGTATTTTTATCAGCTAATATTTTTACAAAGCCATCTAAGTCCATGGATGCACGCGCACGACCAAGTGCTTTGTAAGGAAAGCTACCGGTCTTATAAGCTTTACCATCAGCTTTCAATTGCTCTTCGGTAAACCCAACACTGGCCACTTCAGGCCAAGTGTACACTACGCCTGGAATAAGGTTATAATTAATATGTGGTTTTTGTCCGGCTAATTGCTCGGCTACCAACACACCTTCTTCTTCGGCTTTGTGTGCTAACATGGCTCCGCGTACTACATCGCCAATGGCATACACATTATCCACTTTCGTTTTAAGATGATCGTCAACTGGAATTTTACCTTTATCTAATTCTATTCCGATTTTATCCAAGCCTAATCCATCGGTGTATGGTCTGCGACCAACACTCACTAAGCAATAATCCCCTTTAAGTTCAATGGCTGCTCCCCCATTCTTTGGTTCAGCCTTCAGCACTACTTCTTTACCTTTATCCTCAACAGCCGTTACCTTATGGCCCAGGTAGAATTCCATACCTAACTTTTTGGTTGACTTAAGGAGTTCTTTTCCTAAAGCCAAATCCATGGTTGGGATTAAACTATCAAGATATTCAACCACTGATACTTTCGATCCTATACGCGCATACACAGAACCCAACTCCATTCCGATTACACCACCACCAATTACAATCAAATGTTTAGGAACTTCTTTTAATTCTAAAGCTTCGGTGCTTGAGATAATTCTTTTCTTATCGAAAGGAGCAAAAGGTAAAGGAGTAGGTTTAGATCCGGTTGCGACAATCACTTTCTCTGTAGTGATTTGTGCTTCTTTTCCGTCTTTACCTACAATTTTTATAGTGTTCTTATCAACGAATGAGCCAACGCCTGTGTAAACTTCAATTTTATTTTTCTTCATTAAGTAAGCAATACCATCCACATTGGCCTTTACAACTCCCGCCTTACGGTTGATCATTTGGGTGATGTTTACTTTAGGCTCATTGATATCAATACCATGTTCCTTAAACGTATGAGCCGCATTATGAAAATGTTCTGAAGAGTCAAGTAACGCCTTAGATGGAATGCAACCCACATTTAAACAAGTACCCCCTAAGGTATCATACTTTTCGATGAGGGCTGTTTTAAAGCCAAGTTGTGCGCA
>Ga0154020_10001867_pt1 | contig 25790 bp, 18 predicted proteins | sample Klosneuvirus_201_FD_109709 | JGI IMG/M metagenome (GOLD analysis project Ga0154020, IMG submission 109709) | Active sludge microbial communities from wastewater, Klosterneuburg, Austria - Klosneuvirus_20160825_MG | ecosystem: Engineered > WWTP > Aerobic digester > Activated sludge | place...
CAATCGGAGGGTTGTCTTTGCTGTCGTAGTGCTGCGGGAGGGCCGAGCCAAAAACAGCGAGTCGAGCCGGGTCCAGCGGCGGAGCAGCCGGTGGAGCAGCTGTGGGAGTCGGGGCCGCCGCGGGCTCTGCGGGCTTGGGCGCCTCTTGCTGAGGACAACCGAGCAGGCCGATGGCACACAGTCCGAAGGTACCGACGGTGGACAAGGTCAGAGAGCGGGTGGTCGAGCGAAGGTTTACAGGCATCGTGTCTCCAATACGCAGCCCCATTTACCACAGGGGAGCGGCAACTTGCTAAGATGAGTAGGTCGAAGATGCAGGAGCCACCTGCGAGCGGGGAGGGGCAGCTCTCGGTCTGTCCGTATTGCGACAGCACGTTTGTCGAGGGTGAGGCTCACGAGTGCGATGAGATGGGGGTCGGTTCGACACTCTCCGTCGCTGCTCCTCAGAAATTTCCCGCTTCCGCTGCAAATTCGGCCCGATCGGCGGCGCCAGAAGCTACAAAATCCACGGTCAGCGCTTCTCCTGCCGCAGGATCCGTCGGTCCGTCGATGATGGTGAATTCCTCGTCGCCGTCAAGGAAGATTCCGACCGTGCAGCCCAGCAAAGGCGGCTCGACGGATGAGATCTATGGCCTGATCATCGACGGTCGCTACGAAGTGCTGGAGAAGGCGAGCCAGGGCGGCATGGGCACCGTCTACAAGGCCCGCCACGCGACGCTGCGCAACTTGCTGGCCGTCAAGATTCTCCGCAAGCCCAAGGACGAGGTGAGTCGGCGGCGCTTTCTACAGGAAGCGCAGCTGCTGTCGCAGGTCAAGCACCCCAACATCGTCCAGGTGATTGACTTCGGCGAGCTTCCCGATGGCAAGTCGTATCTGGCGATGGAGTTTCTCTCGGGGCCGACGGTGACTGCGGCGGTGCGCGAGGGCAAGATGACGCCGCTGCGCGCCTGTCGAATCGCCGCCCAAATTGCCCGCGGCATGCACCACGTCCACGAGCAGGGCATCGTCCACCGTGACTTAAAGCCGGATAACATTCTCCTCGTGAATCAGGACGGCAACGAGGACTTTGTAAAGATCATCGACTTTGGCATCGCCAAGGACGTTCGGGCGGTGCCGGGCTTACAGGCGAGCGGTCCGATTCGCATCAGCGGCGCGTTGGCGATGGTCAATGCGCCTCCGCCGCCGGAGCAGGGCTCGGAGGATTTCTCTCTCGAGGATACGCCAGGGCAGAATCTCACCCAGGCTGGGCAGCTCGTCGGTACGCCGCTCTATATGGCGCCGGAGCAGATTCGCAGCGGACTGCATGACGCCAAAGGGGACCAGTACGCGGTCGGCTGCATTCTGTACTTCTTGCTGACGGGGCAGCCGGTCTTTACGGGCAAGAAGCCCGAGGAGATCATGTCGGCCCACGTCAAGCAGAAGGTGGTCCCTCCTCGGGAGCGAGTGCCAGGACTTCAGATCTCCGACGCACTGCAAGCAGTGGTGCTGCGAGCGCTCGCCAAAGATCCGGCGGCGCGGTTCGAGTCGATGCGGGCTCTCGAGGATGAGCTGAATGCCTGCATCGAGTTTTTGACCCTCGGTGGGGTGCGGCTGGCTCGCGGTCGGGCGGCGAGGCTGCTGCGACGATTTGCGCCGCTGTGGGTGACGGCGCTCGTCGGCTTGGTCGCAGTGCTCGGGTTCCTGTGGCGGACCAAGCCGGCGACAGAGGACGCGCTTCCTCAGTCGGAGCTTTTGGCGGTGCGCGGTCGGGCGCTGGCGGTGCTGACCAAACAAGTGACGGACAGTGATGCTCGTCTGAAGCTTGGGGCGCTGCGGGCACTTGGCAATAGCCGAGACGGTACGCAGCGGGCACTGCTTGAGAAGCTGCTCGATGACGCGGACCCGGCGGTGGTGGCGCAGGCCGCCGAAGCGCTGGGACTGCTCGGCGAGCCAGCGGCGGTTCCAGGCCTTCTTTCGCACAGTGCACGGGTGGGCGATCCGGCGGCGCGGACTGCCATCGCGGTGGCACTCGAGAGACTCGGTGAGCCACGGGGCACGCAGCTCTTGTACGAAGGTCTGGCCAGCAAGGACACTGAGCTTCGACTGCTCTCGGCGCTGCTGCTCTGTGATCGCGGCAATCGCTCGGCGGTCGAGCTGCTCGTCTCGGTGCTGGAAAAAGGGCAGGTTGGTGGACCGATCGAACTGTCGGTTCTGGGGTGTCTGGCGCGCGCTGGCAACGACCCGGCCTACAAAGCGCTGCTCGTCAGACTTCAGCGCTCCGAGCCGCGAGAAGCCCAGCTCAAAGCGGCGCAGCAGCTGATTCCTCTTGGCGAGATGAAGGCCCAGTCGCTGCTGGAGAAGCTCGCCGGCGAGCCTGGACGTGATCAGCTGCTCGCCGCTCGCTACTTGGCGTCGACGGAACATGCCGAGACCGCGCAGGTGTTTCGCACCGTCCTCGGGGACGACAAAGCCAGCAGCACGGCGACCATCCTTGCTGCCGAGGGACTGGGGCTCTCGGGGCGAGTGCTCGACGTCAGGACGCTGGATAAGCAGCTGCAACGGGCCGGCGACCAGCAGGTGCAGCTCGCATCCGCCGAGGCGATTGTGCGACTGGCGGCTACCGATGTGCGGCTGATGTCGGAGCGCAGCCTGCTGTGGGCCCGCGACGCGCTGTCGAGTGGCAGCTGGGCGATTCGACAGGCCGGTGTGGCGACGCTGAGCGATCTGCAGCAGCGCGAGGTGGGACCACTGATCGTGTCGATGCTCAGGGATCCGGCCTCGCAGGTGCGCAAGGCGGCGGTGCGGGCTTTGGCGCGGCGCAACGAGGTCTCTTCGATTGATGTGCTCAAGGGGCAGCTGGTGGACGCCGACGCTGCGGTGCGACTGGAATCGCTGCAAGCCCTGGTGCGTCTGGCCAAGCGGCTTTTGGACTCGGGTCAGCGTCCTGCCGTCGAGAAAGTGATGGGCTGGCTGCGTGATGTCGCCCAGCAGGGCAGCAGCAGCGAGCAAGTGGTGGCGCGCAGTGGACTGCTCCTCCTCGGGGACGGCAGCCAGAAGTCGGCGCTGCGCAAGCTCGCAACGTCGTCGAGCGATGAGACCAAGCAGCTGCTGGCCGAGCAGCCCGGTGTCGATAGCGAGATCTTGTCGACGATGCTCTCGGACGCGAGTGAGGCGGTGCGTTTTGCGGCGGCCCGACGGCTGGCCGAGCGCGGGGAACAGAGTGCCAAGCCGGTGCTGCGCGAAGCGGCGTCGAAGAAGAGTGGCGAAGCGGTGACTGCGTCGGTGCTGCTGAATCGCCTCGGTGAGAAGACCGAGCGCCCTCAGTTTGGCACCGTCGCTGTGACCAATATTCCGGTGGAAAAGCGCATGCAGCTCGTCGAGTCAGTCCAGAACCTTGATGCCAGCGTCGCGCTGCCGGTGCTGATCCAGGCGGCGCGTGATCCTGAGCCACTGGTAAGGCGACTGGTGGTCGAGGTGGCCGCCGACCTGCCGGGCTCGACGGCCCAGAGTACGCCGGGCTTGCCGGTGCTGCGCTCGCTGGCCAACGACAGCGATGCGGCGGTGCGGACGCGTGTCTGGGGTTTGTTGTCGCGATTTGGGACGGCTCGGGAACCCGCCAAAGCGGAGACTCCCGTCAAGCCAGCGCCGAAGACTGTGGCCACGCCGGTGGAACCCAAGAAGATCGAGCCGCCTGCAATGCAGACGCCCGTCGAGACGACGCCATCCGGTCAAGGCAAGCTCGCCATCGAGGCTTCGCCGGGCGCTCTGATTCAAATCGATGACAAGCCGTGGCAGAACGCGACCACGGGAGCCATTACGATGCCGGCTGGCAAGCACGTCTTGCGCTCGCTGGCGGGGGAACGTCAAATTGAGATCGTGACCGGGCAGACGCTATCGCTGAAGCTCCCGGAATCGGCGAGTGAACAGCTGCTGAGCAAGGGCATTGATACCCTTGGTAAGTCGGACTACCGACGGGCGCAGAAGCTGATTGATAAGGCGTATGGTCACTGCAAAAAGAACAAGGCAGTGGCGACGCCGTGTGAGCTGCTGGCCTTCGAGGGTGGCTATCATTTGGCGAGTGCGCTCGAGGGAGGCAATCGCTTTCCCGAGGCGATGGCGCAGTATCAGAAGCTGCTCAAGAATGCGCCCAAGAGCAAGGGTCGCCTGGACCGTCGCGGGGAGATTCAGTCGGCGGTGACGAGGCTCTCGGCGCAGCTCGGCGAGGTTGTGGTCGCCAACACCAAGAAGGGCAAGTGTCAGCAGTCGAGCCTGTGGGTCTTGCCTGGCACGCACATCATTTCCGTCGCGGGCAAGAGCCAACAGGTGCAGGTCAGCGCGCAGCAGCGGCTGGTCGTGGGGAGCTGTGCGAAGTGAGCGGTTGGGCCACGCGCGGCTGTGCGGGCGTTGCTATGGCCTGGCTCGGGCTGAGCCTCGTCGGTGCTCCTTTTGCGCTGGCTCGGCACGGGAAAGACCGTTCGAAGTCTGGTTCTCACTCGCGCAGTCGGTCGGATAAAAAGAAGTCCGCGCGTGTTGAGGCTCCCACCGAAAAAAAAGGCACAGTCGACGCTGGCGCGGAGGCCGAGGTCGCTGAAGGTAGCCTGAAACCGCGGGTCTTGGCGATGCTCGGGGAAGCGAAGTCGGCGCTGGCGGCTGGAGATCTCGACGGAGCGCAGAAAAAGGCCGAAGCGGCGTACAAGAAGCAGCCACGTGGAGAGACGCTGTTTCTCCTCGGAAAGATTGCTCAGGCACAGGGACAACAGGTGACGGCCCAGGATCTGTTCCGTCGCTATCTGGCCGATCCACTGGTCGCCGTCGTGCCGGCCCAGCGTGTCGAGGCCCAGCGCGCGGTGAGCCAGCACATTCCTCAGCTTGGCGACCTCCACCTTGTGGGCGACAAAGAGTCGTTGGTCTTCCTCGACGATCGGCTGCTCGGGAGTCTGCCCCTGGCCCTGCCGCTGCGGGTGTCGGCAGGGGTTCGTCACGTTTTGCTGGTGACTGGGGGACGGCCCACGCGCGGCAAGGTCGAGGTGCCTAGCGGTCAAGGTCGCGAGATGCGCTTCGATGCACTCACTGGGGCGGTCCTGGTCTCGGTGCCGCCGAGGGTGGTGCTGGTACAGGAGCCCGGCGCCAATCTGGGAAAAGAGGTGGATCTGCTCGCTGCACTCGAGAAGGGAAGCCAGCTGGTTGGCTATGACGTCGCTGGGCGCGAGGGACCACTGGATGCCTGCGAAGCGCTCGAGCCAAGCTGTCTGCTCGAAGCGACCCGCCGCAGTGGGGCGGGCTATGCCCTGGTGGTGCGGGTGCTGGCCGTCAGCGGTGGCAAGGACTTTCAGCTGGCCCTGTGGGATGCGCAAGTGGGGGAGCTGGCGGTCCAGGACAGCGTGCGTTGTCTGCCGTGTTCCGATGAAAAGCAGCTGGCCTCGGTGGCGGAGCAGGTGGCGAGCGTGTTCCGACGGGGCAGGGCGCGACCGCGCGGGACTCTGTCGGTGACGAGCATCCCGACGGCGGCGCAGCTGGCAGTCTCGGGACGAGCGGTGGGGACGACGCCGTGGAAGGGGTCGGTGTTTGCCGGGCAACAGCAGGTCGAGCTATCGGCCCGCGGCTTCGAGCGTCAGCAGCTCTTGACCTTGGTGGCACCCGGTCAGCAAGCTTCGCTGTCGGCGCTGCTTGTGCCCGCGCTCGGCCCCGAGCCGCTGCCGCAGGGAGTGAAGGCATCGCTGTGGGCGGGCAACCGACGGCCACTGTGGCGGGTGGTGACCGGAGCGGCGGCGATGGGAACCGGCCTGTTGCTGATTGGGATCGGTGGCACAGGCTTGGCCGCTGACGGTCAGTGTGTTCCGCCGCTCGTGCCGCCAGCGCAGGTGTGTCGTGAGACGATCCATTCGGCAGCGATCGGTGGCTCGCTGCTGGGTGTTGGACTCGGTCTAACCATCGGTGGTGCCGTCCTGATCGCCGTCCCACCGCGCGCCGAGCAGTAAGCGGTCCCACGCATACGTTGCGGCAAACCAGCGACGTGGCGAGGGGTCGCGGATGGTGATTGACTTTGGCCTGGGTACAAGGCTAAGAGGCAATCACCATGAGCGAAGACCTCGTCGTGCTGCGCGAAATCTTGCAACGCGAGTTGGAGACCATAAACGCTTACGAGAAAATGCTCGAGCGCGTCTCCGACCCAGCGCTGCGCGAGATTATCGATCACGTCACTGACGAGGAACGTGAGCACGTCGCCGAGATGTATCACCTCATCATGGACCGCGATCTCAAGCAGCAGGTGCGTTCCTCGAAAGGCCTGGCCCAGCTGTCGCAGATGGCGCTGCTCCATGGCAGCGCAGCGACGACGGCAGCTGGCTCCGAACGGGATGCCGCCGCGGCAGCCGGCCTGAGCGGGCAACTGATTGAGCCTCTAACGACCCATGGTCGTGATCCAGTGCCACCCCCACCGCCGGTGTTTCCCGACGGTGCGTGGTCTGTTGGTGCGCTCAAGCGCAGCTCTGCCTAAATCAAGCAGCCCAAGTGGACAGACCAGAGCAGATTGTCTGCTCTCGACCCCCAGGAAATCACAAGAGACAGCCATGCCTGACACCAGCAACTTCCTGACTCATGAGCATCTGCCTTTGTCCGAGGCGCGGTGGCGCGAACTGAACATGTCGGTGGTCGATGTCGCTCGACGCAAGCTCGTCGGTCGTCGCTTCCTCGATCTGTACGGGCCGCTCGGGGCCGGTGTCCAGACTGTCCACAACGATGTCTATACCGGTACCGAACGGGCGGCGATCGGCATCCTCGGTGAGGAACCGATTGCGCCGGTGCGGGCAGCGGGTCGACAAATTCTGAGCGTTCCGATCCTTTACAAGGACTTTTCGCTGTATTGGCGCGACCTGCAGACGACGGAGCAGTTCGGGATGCCGATCGATCTGTCGGCGGCGGCGGGCGCAGCGAGCTTTGTGGCCGATCGCGAAGACGACATGGTCTTTAACGGCATCGCCGAGATGAACCTGCCGGGCCTGCTGACGGTACCTGGTCGCAACGTGATGCCGCTTGGAGACTGGAACCAGGTTGGGGCGGCGCTCCAGTCGGTGACCGTCGCGATCGAGCGGCTGGTCGAGGCTGGCTTCTATGGCCCGTACTGCCTCGTGACCAGTCCATTTCTGTACGCCAAGCTGGCCCGCTTCGTCGAGAACACCGGCGTGTCGGAGCTAGGCCACATTCGCGAGCTGTGTACCGATGGCGTGTTCCGTTCGAGCGTCCTTGGACGTGACCGAGCGGTGCTGGTCTCGACGGGCCCACAGAACTTTGACTTGGCCATCGCGCAGGACTTCCGCGTCGCCTATCTTGGTGCAGAACAGATGAATCATCCTTTCCGCGTCTTCGAGTGTGCGGTGCTGCGGATCAAGCGAGCCCAGGCAATCTGCACGCTCGAGGCCAAGCCGTAATCCAAGCAACAGCGAACATTGTTTCCACAGGAGGGGACCTATGCAGGTTTTGGAGCTAGAGGAATCGCCGTCAGGGTTTCGCCTGTCGTCGCTCAACATGATGCTGCCGATCTCGGTGGCCGCCGAGGAAGATGACCTCGACGAAGACGACGACTTCGACGAAGACGACGACGAGTTTGACGAGGACGACGACGAGGACTTCGACGAGGACGATGACGACGAGGACTTCGATGAAGACGGCGAAGACTCGGACGAAGACTTCGATGAGGAAGAAGAAGAAGAAGACGACGACGACGAGGATGACGACGACTTCTTCGACGACGAGGATGATGAGGTCGAGGACGATGAGGTGTAGCGGTCAGACCGCTTGTCCCGAGGGTAGCCCGAGGCGAGCCCGATGGTAGGCATAGCAGGGAGTCACGATGAGGACTGAGGAGTGGAACGTCACGGTTGGCAGCGGCAAGGAGCAGCGCAAGCTCCTCGTCAAGGTCGAAGCTGACCAAGGTGGTGAGTATCGGCTGCGCATTGGCAACGAGATCACCACCGTCCGGGCTGCTCGCACTGAAGCGGGTAGTTACTCTCTCATCGTCGAAGGCGGTGGGACCGAGGGCGCGGCGTGTGACGAGAGTCGACGGCAGCGCAGCGTTGACATCGACGGCAGTCTTCCTGATCTCAAGCTGACCATCGACGGCGGTGATCCCATCGCGGTCTCGGTTGTGGATGCGCAGAGCTTAGAGACCAGCGCTGGCACTGCGACCCTCGTCGGTGAAATCCGTGCAGCGATGCCGGGCAAGGTCGTCAAGGTCTTGTGCAAGGTTGGCGACGTAGTCCAGCTCGGTCAGCCCCTTTTGATCATCGAGGCCATGAAGATGGAAAACGAGCTACGCGCCGCCGGTGGTGGCAAGGTCGAGTCGATTGCCGTCCGCGAAGGTCAGACCGTCGAGGGAGGCCAGGCTCTGCTGGTGCTGGGAGGTACGTCATGAGTCGACGCACCGCTCGGTGGACCGACTGGAGCGTCGCGGCTCTCCTTTCGATCGCCTCGATGGGCCCAATCGGCTGTAGCAAGGACGACGGCTTTGCCCGCGACGATGGTGAGGCGCCGTTTGAAGGTCGGTCGATCAAGTTTCAGAGCACGTACGTTTACTTTCCGTCCGACTTCTCGCTGTCGATCGTCCGCGACACCATGCCGCAGGACGAGGTCTGTGCGATCCTCAAGCGCTATTCCGGCCTCACGCCGAAGCTGCCCGGCTTGCCCGTCCTCCCCTACAAGGAAGATCACTACACTCTGGTCATGACAGTCGACTCGGTGCAGCCTGGCGATGATGTGTCGTTTGACCCGACCAACGCCGGCTCCTCGGGCGACATGCGCTACGCGGCGCTGGCGCATTATGGCATAGGCAAGAACCGGGAGCCCGACTGGGCCCTGCGCGCCGGCGGCTACATACGCATTAGCGAGCTGACTCATTACCAGCACGTCGCTGGCAAGCTTGCGCTGCGGTTCCCCGGCGGTGAAAAGCTCGACGAAGACTTTGTTGTGGACGCCTGCCCGCCCTAACATCAGTCCTCGCCACGAGCCGCTGCGAGCCTGCGGGGACCACGGACCCGCTGCTTTGGCTCACCGCACCAAAACAATCGGCAGTGCTCCGCTTGACAGGCTAAGTTCCCGTACTTAGAGTGCGCTGCGGTTTTCTGTCCTGCTCCATGCACCGCCAAATCGTCTAGCAGATTGGGAAAGTTGGATGACGACACACGCGCAAGGCAAGACCATGATTCACGTCGACGGCTTGACCAAGCACTACGGCAAGGTCAAGGCTGTCCACAACATCTCCTTCGATGTCCACGCCGGTGAGGTCTTAGGTTTCTTGGGTCCCAACGGGGCTGGCAAGACCACCACGATGAAGATCCTCACCTCGTATCTATCGCCGACAGCCGGAAGAGCCGTCGTCGCTGGCTACGATGTCTTCGATCAATCGATCGAGGCCCGGGCGCGGATTGGCTACCTGCCCGAGGGAACGCCTCTGTACCGGGACATGACCGTCCTTGAGTACCTCAACTTCATCGCCGATGTTCGGCAGATTCCGTCGGGAACCAAGAGAACCCGGCGGCTGCGGGAGGTCGTCGAGCAGTGTGGCCTTGGGGACCGGCTCGGGTTCCTCATTGGCGAGCTGTCGAAGGGTCTCAAGCAGCGCGTCGGCCTCGCGCAGGCGATTCTGCACGAGCCCGAGGTGCTGATCCTCGACGAGCCGACCAGCGGTCTGGACCCCAATCAGATCGTCGAGATTCGCCAGGTCATCAAGCACATCGGCGAAAAGAAGACGGTCATTTTCTCGACGCACATCATGCAGGAAGTGGCCGCGACCTGTTCGCGGGTGCTCATCATCAGCAAGGGCAAGATTGCCGCTGATGGCAAGCCCGACGAGCTGCAACGCAAAGCGCAGGGCCAGATGTCGCTGCAAGTCGAGCTGATTGGGGACAGCGAGACGGCCAAGAGCGGGCTGGAGTCGATCTCGGCGGTGGCGTCGGTGCGGACGCTGACTGCCGAGGAGGGGGATACCCCTGGGGGTCATCGCTTCGTGGTGATGGCCAAGTCGGGCTCGGATCCCCGGGCCGAGATCTTCAAGATGGCGACGCAGAAGGGGCTGCAGCTGACCGAGCTGCACCGCGAGCGAGCGTCGCTGGAAGAAGTGTTCCGCAACCTGACCGCGGGCGGCTCCGCAAGCTAGTCCCTTCCGAGGAGAAGCTGACGATGCGAAACATGTCGACCATCATGCGCCGCGAGCTGGGCGCGTACTTCAACTCACCGATCGCCTACGTGGTGATCTCGGTGTTCTTGGTTCTGTCGGCGTTCTTGTTCTTTAACGCCCTTTTCCTCCAGCAGCAGGCCGAGCTGCGCGAGCTATTCGACGGCTTCTGGACCACGCTGCTGGTTGCCATCCTCGGGCCGGCGATTACCATGCGGCTGTTTGCCGAGGAGCGCAGCAATGACACGCTCGAGCTGCTGCTGACGATGCCGGTCACCGACTGGGATGTCGTCCTGGGCAAGTACTTCGCGGCGCTGGTGCTGTTTGGCTACGCGATGCTGGCGATGGGCTGCTTCGCGGTGACGGTGGCCTTCCTGGGACCGCTCGACAAGGGAGCGGCGCTGGCCGGCTTCTTGGGGCTGTACCTGACGACGGCAACCTACATGGCGATTGGGCTGATGGCCTCCGCATTCACCAAGAACCAGATCGTCGCCTTCCTGCTGGCAGTGACGCTGTGTCTTTTGCTGTGGCTGGTCGGCAAGGTCGTCCAGGTGATGCCGCCGGCGATTCAGCCGTTCGTCGACTGGATTGGCGTCGACAACCACATTGGCAACATGGCGCGCGGCGTCTTTGACACCCGCGATCTCCTGTACTTCTTCAGCATCATCGCGTCGTGTCTGTTCGTGAGTCAGACCACGCTTGAGAGCCGGAGGTGGAGCTAATGAGCAAGCCACTTCACAAGAGCCGGACGGCGTTTAATGCCGCCCTGTTTGTGATCCTGTCGATTGGTGCGCTGGGGGCCGCGAACGTCATCTCGCTGCGGCACTTTGGGCGCCTCGATATGACCAAGGACAAGATCTATACGCTGGCCGCTGGCTCGCGGGATCTCGTCGCCAAGCTGCCCGACCGCATGAACGTCAAGCTGTTCATGAGCGAGGACTTAAAGCCGCCGTTCAAGCAGCACGCGCAGTTTGCCCGTGACCTTTTGTCGGAGTACGCGACGTACTCGCAGGGCAAGTTCAACCTCGAGGTCGTCAAGATCGGCGACGGGGAAGAGGCGCGCAAGAAGGAAGACGAAGCGGCCAAGTGCGGCGTCCAAAAGTCGAACCGCGGCGTGGTCTCGGCCAACAAGTTCGAGATTGGCTCGACCTTCCTCGGTGTCTGCTTCAGCTACGGCGACAAGACCGAGGCGATTCCCGTCATCGACCGCGACGAGGGACTCGAGTTCCAGATCTCCGGCCTCATCAAGCAGATGACCGTGAAGAAGAAGAAGATCGGCTTCGCGACGAGCGAGGGCGAGCTGAACCTGGGCCACGGCAGCGGACTACAGCTCCTGTCCGAGCAGCTCAAGGCCTCGGGTTACGACACCATCAACGTCGAGCTGAAGGCGATGGTATCGCCGGACATCGACGCGCTGATGATCATTGGCGCCAAGCAGCCGTTTGGCGAGCGCGCCAAGTACGTCGTCGACCAGTTCCTGATGACGGGCAAATCGGTGGCCTTCTTTGTTGATGGTCAGCAGATGCAGACTCCACGCGGCCAGATGGCGCCGGGGATGGAGATGCCGCAAATTGCGCAGGCCAACGACACCGCGCTCGACGATCTGCTCGGGGCGTACGGCGTGAAGCTCAAGCAGGACATGGTGCTCGACAAGCGCAACTTCCCGGGCCTGGTCAACGTCGGTCAGCAGATGTACTTGATGAACCACCCGGTGTTCCTCAAGGTGTCGCCGCTGCCGCAGAACCACCCGATCAACGAGAACATGCCGGGCGCGCTGCTTTCGTACGCGAGCGTCGTCGAGCTGGTCGGTGATGCCAAGGACGGCAAGGGGCCGGTGCAGTTCACCAAGCTGCTCGAGTCGAGCAAGCAGAGCTGGCGTCCGTCGGGACCATTTGTGTTCATGCCCGGTCCGCAGATGCAGATGCCTACTCCGAGTGAGGACAAGGGACCTTTCGCGCTGGGCGTCGTCGGTCAGGGCAAGTTCAAGAGCGCCTTTGCCGGCAAGCAGGCGGTCAAGGAAGACGGGACCAAGATTCCTGCCGACCAGAGCCAGCCGGGCGTCGAGCCGATGAAGACCGAAGCTCCGGCCTCGGCGCGCTTGGTGGTAATCGGGGACTCCGACTTCATCAGCGACCAGTTCATCGGTACCGGGGCGCGGGCGGGTCTGCGCGACTACCTGGCGAACTTGGTCTACGCGATGAACGTCATCGACTGGCTGGCGCAGGACGAGGCGCTGGCGGCGGTGCGCAAGAAGGGCATGCAGAGTCGGCCACTCGAGCAGGTTTCCGAGGGCACAGTGACGATGGTCAAGGTTCTCAATATTGGCGCGCTGCCTGGTCTGATCCTGCTGATCGGGCTGATTCGGTTCCGCATGCGCCAGAGTGCGCGGCAGAGCGCCAAGCTGTAACCACGAGGCTCACGATGGAAAAAAAGAACCTCTACGCGTTGGTTGCTTTTGTGGTGCTGTCGGTGGCTGCGCTCTACTCGCTGCGTTCGCCGGAAAAGGGTGAGCGCGTCGGTGAGCGGCCACGGGCGATTGCCGAGATCAAGGCCGGTAGCGTAAGCACGATCGAAGTGGCTCAGGCTGGCGACAAAGACAAAGTCACCGTCGTCAAGAAGGGCGACAAGTGGCAGGTCACGGCTCCCTACGACAAGCCGGCGGATCAGACGGTGGCCAAGGCTGCCGTCGAGGCACTGGAGAAGGTGCGCTGGGGCGATCTAGTCACGCAGCAGAAGTCGCGTCACGCCGAGTTCGAGGTCTCCGACGAAAAGGCTGTTCATGTCGTCGCCAAGGACTCGGGCGGAGGGATCCTCGCGGACCTCTACATCGGCAAGGCCAGCGGTAGCGCCACCATGGTTCGCGTTGGTGGCAAGGACGATGTCTGGCAGGCGCTCGACCTCTACGCGTCGACGTACAAGCGCGAGGGCAAGACCTGGCGCGATCACACGATCTACGATCTCAAGGCGGACGACGCCGAGAAGCTGGTCATCCAGGGCGGCGGCACCAAAGTGACGCTCGAGCGGGTGCCGGTGGCGGCAGGGGCCGATGGCAAGTCGGGCAGCCAGAACATCTACGAGGCGAAGTGGAGGATTGCCGAGGGTGACGCCGTACTCAAGCCGGGACTTGATGTCGACCACGGCATGCTCAATCGCATGGTTCAGTCGGTGGCGACGCTGCGGACTTCTGAGTTCCTCGATGCCGCGAAGCCGGAGGAGCTGGGGCTTGCGCCGGGCGCTGCCGGTCAGATTGCGGTCACGGTGAGCTTCAAAGAGAAAAAGAGCGCTGCGCTGCGCATCGGCCTGCTCAAGGGCGAGGATTTCTTCGTCCAGACCGCCGACAATCCGCAGGTCTTCAGCGTCAAGAAGTTTGCGCTGGAGGCGGTGGCTCACATTCCGCAGGACATCCGGGACAAGAGCCTGCTGTCGCTCAAGGCGGACCAGATCGAGGCCGTGACCATCCTGCAGGGCGCCGACGTGGTCAGCATCAAGGCGAAGGACAAGACCTGGATGGCCGACAAGCTGGCGGACGCCGACGAGGCCAAGCTCAAGCAGATCGTCGAGGGCTTCGAGGGACTGGCGGGAACGGGCTATCTGGCACCGGATGCCGCCGAGCTGAAGTCGTTGGCGACGCCGAAGGCAATCATTACGGTGAAGCCGAAGACTGGGGCACAGGTGGTGCTGAGGATTGGTGAGGCTCGCGGCGAGGACTTCGCGGTGCAGAAGGTCGGTCAGGACGCGCTGTGGGTCCGCAAGCTACAGATCGAGCGCCTGCTCAAGAAGCCGGCGGACCTCGCCAAGGACAAGAAGTAAGCCCGCCTGCCGCTGGCCCGTCGCTGGTTCGGCGTGCGGGCTGCTTCCTTAGAAATTTTACGAAATCAGGGCCAGCAGTCGTCGTCGAGTCTCGGAGAGTTCGCTGCGCTCATACCGTCCCTGACGCAAAAACTCTTCGATCGCCGGTAGCTTGTGGAGCGCCTCATCAGTGGCTGGATCGGTGCCGCGCTGGTAGGCCCCGAGGAGGACTAGCTCGCGCTGACGCTCTGACAGCGACAGCAGCTCACGGAGACGGGCGGTGGCTTGTCTCTGGGTGGCGTCCACGATGTCGTCCATCACGCGTGATAGGGAGCGCAGCATGTCGATGGCGGGATAGTGGCCGCGCTCGGCCAGCGAGCGTGACAGCTCAATGTGTCCGTCGAGCGTGGCGCGAACCTCTTCGGCAATGATGTCGTCGACATCGTCCCCAGAACCGGTCACCAGGACTGCGTAGACCGCCGTGATTGAACCAAACTCCCCTTGACCGGTCCGCTCGACGAGTCGTGGCAGCAGAGCAAACACCGACGGAGGATATCCTTGGCGGGCGGGTAGCTCACCGGCGGCCAGACCGACCTCGCGCTGCGCTCTCGCCACTCGCGTCAGGGAGTCGACCAGCAGCAGGACTTTCTTGCCGCGATCTCGGAAGTGCTCAGCAATCGCCGTCGCCGACAACGCAGCTTTGAGACGGAGCAGCGGCGGCTGATCAGAGGTTGCACAGACCACAACCGTGCGGCGACGGGTTTCGTCGTCCAGTTCCCGATCGATGAAGTCCCGTACTTCGCGGCCACGCTCGCCGATCAGCCCGATCACCGTGACGTCCGAGCTGGCGTTGCGGGCAATCTGACCCAGCAGCGTCGACTTGCCTAGACCGGGGCCAGCAAACAGGCCCAGCCTCTGTCCTTGTCCGACGGTTAGGCAGCCATCAATGGCGCGCAGACCAAACGACAGTGCCTCGGTGATCCGACGGCGGCGGAGTGGCTCGGGGGCTTCCCGCTCGACGGGGGTTGCGATCAGCTCGGTCGCCAGGCTCGCCAGCGGCGGACCATCGTCGATGGCCTCTCCGTAGGCGTCGACCACCCGCCCGAGCAGCGGTGCTCCGGTCAGGATCGTCAGCGGCATTCCCGTCGGACGAACTACCGAGTTGGGGCCGACCCCAGCGACCGATCCGAGGGGGAGCAGCACGACCTCCTCGCCGCGAAAACCGACGACCTCGGCATAGAGTGGGGTCTCGCTGGCTGGTCCCCGTCGCCACGATGGAAGGTTGCGCTGCTGCGGTTCACTGTCGGTCGGCTCGTTGAGGCGATCGATGGCCACCAGCTCACCGATGCGGGCACCAGGGGCGGTCGCGCGCAGGACGAGGCCCGTAAGCTCGCTGACCCGTCCCGAGATCCGCTGAGACACCGTCGCTTGCACGGTCCGCAGGGCCGCCTGGAGCCGCAGTGGGTCGGGGCGCTCGCTGCGTTCACGTCGCTCCGCTTTGCCAGCAGGAAGCTCGCTCATGGACCCTGGCCTCGCAGCGCCCGCTCGATCGCCTCCAGCTGGGTCGGTAGGCGCGCATCGACGGTGCCAAGCTCGGTCTCGATGATGCAGCCGCCCCGCAGAATCGCTGCGTCGGCCCGGAATACTACGGCCTGGGTCCGGCTACAGCGCTCGATGAGGCGTGGCCGCCCGCGTTCCAGCGCCTTGAGATCGTCGGGATGACAGCGCACCACCACCTCGCGCGGCGCCCCAGCTTGGGACAACGCTTCGCTGACAATATCGACCACGGCTTCGGCATTCACGGCCAGCTCGCGACCCAGGATGCGCTCCGCGATCCGTACCGCCAGCACCCGCAGATCCTGCTCGACGTCTTTGTGCGCCCGCAGGGTCTGGACCCGCGCCGCCGTCAGAAGCTCGGTCACCGCCGCCAGTCCGCGCTCGCGTCCCTCGGTAATCGCCTGACTGCGAAGTCGCTCGGCTTCGTGCCGCGCTTCGCTGAGAATCTTGTCGGCCTCAGCACGCGGGTCGAACGGAAACGGGTCAATCGCCGCCTTCTTTCCGTCGCGAAGACCGCCTTTTAGGATGCGAGCCATGACTGGGCAAGTATATCGCCGTCCGGCGTGCAGGGGGTGCTGCCGAGACGGAGAACGTGTTACTTTTTTTTCGTGAGTGAGCGGCCCACCAGCGCGAGCATCATCCCGCTCCGCCAGACTTTGGTACGTCGAGTACTGCAAGTTCTGGCGGTGGTGGCGCTGGTCTGGTTCGGGGTCTTTATCGGACTGAACGATCGTCGCCTCGGCAAGCTGGTCACCACCGTCGTCGCGACGCAGATCCGCGGTCAGTTCAACCTCGGCTACGTCCGCTACTCGTACTTTTCGAGCCTGGCCTCGATCATCCTCAACACCACCACGCACGTCGAGGGTGGTGAGTTCGAGATGCGCGATCCCAACGGTGAGCTGGTCATGACCGCCACCCGCATCGAGGCGGACGTCTACCTGGGTGAGCTGATCCGAGGCCTTCTGCGCACCGCGGTCAGCTCGCCGTTCGGTCGCGGTTCCTTCGTCGAGCTTCACTTTTCGTCGGGGCATCTACACGGCGGCTGGGCGCACATCCGACCGATCCAGGTGCAGCGACTTTATCCGCCCAACGTCACCGGTCCGCAGTTTGGCAACGAGGTCAACATCGTCGCCACTATGTCGGGCAAAAAGCCCAAGCCAGATGGAGCGCCAGTCGGACCCGGTCACCTGCGCATCACCGTCGACGGCGAGGGCCTGACCTTCGCCAACGTCGCTTACCAGATGTCGTTTCCCGGCTGGCACGGTCGGATCGACGGGCTCAAGGGCGCGGTCACGCTGCGTTTTTCGTCGGATGCCGCTGAGACCAAGCCCGGCCTGCAAGCCTTTGTGTACGAAGTCGCGCCGCTCACCGCCGATGGGGGCGAGCTGGTTCTTGGTACGCCCGAAGGCAGTGGCGAGTTTGTCTTCCCGATCAAGAACGTCGAGCTGCGGCGCTTCGGTGCGCGGGCCAGTCGCAAACAGGACCTGGTGTTCCGTGGCAAGCTCCAGGCTGCCGAGGCGGACGTCGAGGTCGATGGCAAGCTGCTCGATACCTACTGCGACACCGGAGTTCAGCTCGATCTTTCCTTCACCAGCGGGCACGGCCTCGCCAAGCTGGTGCCGGGCGGGCTTCTCTCGGGGCAGCCTCGGGGTCGTGTCCGTTTTTTCGGGGCGCTATCGTCGACCCTACCGACCACCATCAGCGGTCGGCTGTCGCCGTGTCTGAGCCAAGATTTTCACATTCAGAACTTTCCGCTCGACGGCGATGGCCGCTCGGTCGTCATCGAAGGTCAGGTCGCCGATGTCGACGCCTTGGTTGCCTCCATCGCGGTGTCGGGAGCACGTTCGCGGTTTACCCTCAAGGGTACTGACCTGCACATGCCGAAGGTCACCGGCAACGCGCTCGGCGGGCAGATTCGCGTTGAGCCGCTGCACTTTGGTTTTGCCGGCGACTTGCCGTGGTCGGCGCGGATTGCGATGCAAGGGACCGATCCGGCGCAGGTCGGCATCATGCCCAAGATTCTCCAGCCGCTCGTCGCTGGTCGCATGAAGGGGACGATGCGCTTGTCGGGCAGCCTGGCCAAAAATGCCCATCCCGAGCGCGTCGTGATTGAGCGGGTCGATGCCCTGGTCGAGCGACTGGCCCGGCACGATCCGCTGCCGCGCGAGCTGAAGCTGGCCGGCTCGTTTGTCTACACGCCCGAGAACGTGCTGTATCGCGGGCTCCAGATGAGCGGCGATACGTTGACGCTGCGCTCCGATCACGGGGCGGTGAATCCGAGCGACGGCAAGCTCGATATCCCGATGATGGAGATGGCGGGCCGAGGGGCGCCGCTCGGACGGGTGCTTCAGTACTTTGGGGTGAGCGGGCAGGCCGGAGAAGCGCAGACTCGCTTTCGGCTCGGCGGGCGCATCCTTCGTCCCGAGGCGTCGCGCGGCGAGTTTTCGGTCAAGGATCTCGACCTGTTTGGGCGCAAGCTCGACGACCTGACGACGAGCTTTGCGGTCCATGATGGCAAGCTCAACCTCTCGTCGCTCCAGGCGCGCGGCAAGGACGGCAGCGTCATCGGCGATGCCTCGATCCAGCTGTTTACCAAAGATGTCTCGGTGCGCCCCGAGGACCCGCTGCTCTCGGTGAAGGCGGCGGTGGCGGGCGTGAGCGTCGGGCTGCTTCTGCCGGGACAGGACGTGAGCGGGGTGCTGTCCGGCAAGATCGATGTCACCGGCACACTGCTTCGCCCCATCGGAGAAGTCGACTTGGGGGTGCCGAAGCTGACGGTGTTCGGGGGCGTATTTTCGGACGTCTCGGTGCTCGCGCAGCTTTCGCAGACCCAGGCGGTGCTTAGGTCGCTGGCGGCCACCCTCGATAAAGGCAAGCTGGCCTCGACGGCGACGCTGCGCCATGAGCGTGGCAAGCCGCTCGATCTGGCGGTGGAGTTTCTCAAGCTGCCGATTGGCAAGATGCCGATTGTGCAAGGTCTGCCGCTGGTCGTCGACGGAACTCTCTCGGGGAAGCTGCGGATGCTCGGCAGTACCCAGCCGCTTATGCCCGTGTTCGAGGGCAAGCTGGCGGCGGCGGGCTTCACCGTGCAGGGGCGGCTGCCGACGGCGCTCGGTCCGGCTGTCGAGGGTGGGGTCGTGCTGGCCGAGCGGGAACCGCTGTTTGGCCTGCTCGGCATGGTGGTGCGGGTGCTGACGCTGGGCCAGGCCGAGCTGAGCTTTGCTCCGAGCGGCTCGGGCACCAAGATCGCTGGCCGGCTGTTCGATTCGTTCGACGTCGACGGTGTGCTGACGCTGGCGAGTGGACTCCCGCGAGGCGATCTGACGATTCGCTTTGGCTGTCCGCTGCCGCCCTATTTTGTGAAGTCTGTCGATGCTGTGACCAGTGTTCGGCCTTCGGCGACGCTGCTGGCGTGTGATCTGCTCGCGCAGAAGCTGTTGCCCGACCTGGCTCAGCTCGGCGACGTGTCCCTGTCAGGAAGCGGTGAGCTGCGGCTGCGTTTTGGCGGCGATCCGAGGCCGCTGTTTGGGCCTGACCCGCTGTTTGCGCGGGGCATCACCTGTCCGATTTTGGCGTCGCGTCCGGCGGCAGAGAGCGAGCTGCCGCAGTTCGGTGCGACGCTGCGCCTCAACCGGGCCTTGCTGGCGGTAAAGACCGTCACCGACGAGGGAGATGAGCAGCGCTACCTGGCCTTCAATGACGGCGATGTCTTCTCGTGTTTCGACGGTCGAGACCTCGAGCTAGGGCAGGCTCGCTTTGTGAGTCACCGACGGGGAACGGAGCGCTCGGCAGCAGATCCGAAGGCGCTACTGGTGGCCGCTCGTCCAGGTGAGACGGCAAGCGAGGCGGGGGCGGTGCGCTTCTCGGGGCTACTCAGTCCGGTGGCATCGGATCTGCGAGTGCGTGGTCAGCTTCGGCTGGAGCTGCTCGAACACTTGCTGCGCTCCGTTTTTCGTCGGACCCAGGGAGAGGCCAGCGTCGACCTTCGGGTCACGGGCCCGCTCGCCAGCCTTCAGCCGATTGGCACCCTGGAGCTGCGGAGCGCCCAAGTCGAGCCGCACGAGCTGGACACCCCGATCGAAGTGCAGGGCGGCAAGCTGGTGCTGAGGCCGCAGCGTGCCGAGCTGGAAAACGTGCGGATTGTCGTCGATAGCGCGGTCACGCTGGTGCGCGGCAGCGTCGAAGTCGAGCGCTATACGCCGCTACAGGTCGGCAAGATTGCGTTCGAGCTGCGCGGTGACCTCTCGGCGCGCCTGTTGCAGTGGCAGTTTGCGCACAACCTAGCCGAGGCCCGCGGTCGCTTCGGCGTCGATCTGCTTAAGATCACCGGCACGATCTTGAACCCCATCGTCGAGGGCACGCTCACCGCCCACGAGGTCTTTCTCAACCTGCGACGCTTCCACGAGCTGTCCTTTTCGCGCGGCACGATTCGCTTCCTGCGCGTCGGAAGCGGCGACGACGGGCGCATCATCATCGGGCGCGGCAAGGGCAATCCCGGCGGCGTTGCACTGACCGGACTCGTCGACGGAGATGGCAAGATCGAGCTGAGTGGCCGCGTGGACCACGAGGGCATGGGCGGCTTCATCCGCTCGGCCTGGCACCGGGCGCTCGACCGCGTTGACCTGGCGATCAAGATGGAAAATGTTCGTCACAGCTCGTCGGGTGTTTACAACGTCGAGATGTCCTCGGCGCGCGGCCTGACCCTGACTGGCAATCGGGACGGCATCAGCCTGCTCGGTGACATCGAGGTCGTCGCTGGCCGCTACATGCAGGACTACGATCCCACCGACCGCATCCTCTCGGCCCGCCGCATCGTCGAGGAGGACAAGCCCTTCTGGGACGGCGACGACTTCCTCTCGCAGATCAAGCTCGGGCTGTCGGTGCGCACGCGCGGCACCTTCCGCGTCTTTAACAACATCGCCGACCTTCGGCTGTCGACGCAGGCCTTCGATGTCGCTGGACCGCTGGTCGACATTGCCATGAACGGCGCCATTCGCGTCGAGAGTGGTCTGTTCTACGTGCCTGGTCTGCGCGGCGAGTTTCACGTCAAAGGCGACAGCAAGATTGTCTTTTCCAAGACCGCGCGCTGGCCCGATACGCCGTATGTCGATGTGCTTGGTGGTACCCGCGATTTCGACCAAAACGATCAGCAGCGCAACGTTGAAGTGGCCCTGCGCGGACGGGTTCGCGAGCTGAAGTTTGAGTGTCTCTCGTCCGATGGTCTGTCGGCTGCTGACTGCGCCAGCTTCCTGCTCCTCGGTGATGCCGCCGATGCAGTGCGCGGGGGACGTCCCAACCCAACCGCCAGCTCGTCGAGCGGTAGCGGTGCGCGCGCCATCGACTATGGCGATCCGGCGGCCAAGCTGGTGACGAGCCAGCTGCTCACCAACCAAGTCGCCGACCCACTGCGCGAGAAGCTGCGGCTCGACACCGTGCGCATCCAGTTTGGCGTCAGCACGTTCGACCTTCAGCTGTGCAAGCGCTTCGGTCTGTACATCCGCATGTGCGGTCTCGCCGAGTGGGGCCTCCTCGGCAACGCCGCCGCCCGCTACCGAGGCTACGGCGAGCTGCAAATGTCCGACCTCACCGTCGGCCAGATCAGCTTGGAGCGCATCGAGCGCGGCTTCAGCTTCCTCGAAGACACCATCAATCGATTCAAGGTCCAGGCGGGCCTGCGTCTGCCCCTGCGCTACTAGGTGGCGGCTTGACCACACAAGAGAGCGCGCCTACCCTGGGCGCCGCATAAGGAGCTCTTAATGGCTGACTCAATTCGTGAACCTCTCCCCTACAAGGTCAAAGACATCTCGCTGGCCGAGTGGGGTCGCAAAGAAATCACCATCGCCGAGAGCGAGATGCCGGGCCTGATGGCGCTGCGTGCCGAGTTTGGACCGCAGAAGCCGTTGCGGGGCGCGCGGATCGCTGGCTGCCTGCACATGACCGTTCAGACCGCTGTCCTCATCGAGACGCTGACCGCACTCGGCGCCGAGGTGACCTGGACCAGCTGCAACATCTTTTCGACGCAGGACCACGCTGCTGCCGCGATCGCCGCGACGGGTGTGCCGGTCTTCGCGTGGAAGGGTGAGAGCGAGGAAGAGTACGTCGAGTGCATCGAGCTACAGCTGCGCGCCTTCACGGGCGGCAAAGCACCGAACATGATCCTCGATGACGGTGGCGACCTGACCTGGATCATCCACGAGAAGTATCCGGAGATGATGAGCGGTCCCGATGCCATCCGTGGCCTGTCCGAGGAAACCACCACCGGCGTGCATCGTCTCTACGAGGCCCACAAGAGCGGCAAGCTCAAGGTCCCGGCGATCAACGTCAATGACTCGGTCACCAAGAGCAAGTTCGACAACCTGTACGGCTGTCGCGAGTCGCTCGCGGACGGCATCAAGCGCGCCACCGGCGTGATGTTTGCCGGCAAGGTCGCAGTCGTCGCTGGCTACGGGGACGTCGGCAAGGGCTGTGCCCAGTCGCTGCGTGGCTACGGCGCGCGCGTCATCGTCACCGAGATCGACCCGATCATCGCGCTCCAGGCGGCGATGGAGGGCTATCAGGTCACGACGATGGAAGAGGCCGCTGCACTCGGCGACATCTTCGTCACCGCCACGGGCTGCAAGGACGTCGTTCGCGGCGAGCACATGCAGGCGATGAAGGACCAGGCCATCCTCTGCAACATCGGCCACTTCGACTGCGAGATCGACATCGCGTGGCTGTGCGCGCAGCCGGGCATCAGCGAAGTCAACATCAAGCCGCAGGTCGACCAGTTCGTGTTTCCGAACGGTAAGCGCCTGACGGTGCTGGCCCGTGGTCGGCTCGTCAACCTCGGCTGCGCCAATGGGCATCCGTCGTTCGTGATGTCGACCAGCTTCTCGAACCAGACCATCGCCCAGATCGAGCTGTGGTGTAATCCGGGCAAGTATCCCGTCGGTGTCTATATGCTGCCGAAGAAGCTCGACGAGAAGGTTGCCGCGCTGCACCTCGCCAAGCTGGGCGTCAAGCTGACCAAGCTGACCAGCGATCAGGCCTCGTACCTCGGCATTCCGCAAGACGGGCCCTACAAGCCCGATCACTACCGCTACTAGACTTGGCAGACCCGGTCTCGCGACGGGGTTTTTTCCAGCGAGCAAGCAGTCTGCTCGTGCTGCTCGGCGCGCCTCCACTCGACGGGGCGCGGCGAGCGGCGACCGTACAGGCGCCCTATCAGCGCGGCGTCTGGCTGGCTGGCGATCACCACATCCACACCAAGTACAGCTCCGACGGACGCTACGAGATCATCGAGCAGGTCCAGGCTGCCGCACAGAGTGGCCTCGGCTTCTGCGTCATTACCGATCATGGCGGCCCGGCGCATCAGAAAGTCGTCACCAGCGAGGCCTATCGCGAGCTGCTCGAAGCGCGCCGCGCCTGCCCCGACATCATCGTCTTCCAAGGGCTCGAGTGGAACATTCCGTCGGCGGAGCACGGCAGCATCATTGTGCCCCCGACCTCCGATGAGGCCCGACTGATCGCCGAGTTTGAGTCCCGTTTCGACGACAAAAGTCGCAAGACACCGCCGCTCGGTGAGCTGGATGCCGTCGCTGGCGTGAGCTTCCTCCAGTCGCTGCCGAACAAGCCGCTGTTCTTCGCCAACCATCCGGCCCGTCGCGGACTCGACAGTCCCCACGAGCTGCGTGCCTGGAGCGATGCTGGTCCCGACGTGATGCGTGGCTTCGAGGGCGCTCCTGGTCACGCCGCCGCGTCGCTGGTTGGCGAGCTTCGCGGTCACTACTCCGACAAGCCGAGCAAGGGCTCCTTCCCTGGCTATCCGCTCGATTCCTATCGAACTTTCGGCGGCTACGATTATTACACCGCCGAGGTAGGCGGGCTCTGGGACGCGCTGCTCGGCGAGGGACGACCATTTTACATCACCTGTAACTCCGACTCGCATCGCTACCTGGGCGATCTGGTCGAGGTCGACCGCACAAATTACCGGCAGCAAGGTCACGTCACGTCGACGGGGCAGCAGCGTCTTCCCAAGTCCGATGGCCACCGCGCCGACACCGACTACCCTCCGGGGATCTATACCCAGACCAAGGTCTTTGCCGATTCACGCGAGCCGCTGGCCGTCCTGGCTGCGATGCGCGCCGGCAATATGTACACCTGTCTCGGCGGGCTGATCGATGCGCTGCGCTGCTACGTCCACGACGGAACGCGGGCGATTCCCATGGGCGGTTACCTAAAGCTCGACCGTCTCGGTGCCACCGTCGAGTTGATCGTGGAAATCGAGCTGACTCGGCGTCGCAACCTGGGTGGGCTGCTGCCAGTGCTTCACCACTTTGACTTGATCGTCGGTGAGATCGGGTCCCAGGCTGTCGATCGTGACGCACTGCGTCATCCCAGCGCCCGCGTGCTTCGTTCCATCAAGCCCAGCGACTGCGAGCGGCGAGGCCAGACAGTCCGGTTTCGGCACCGCTTCCGCGACGTCTCCCGCAGCTTCTATCTTCGACTCCGCGGCACCAATACCAGCGTGGAGGCGCCACTACTCGACCCCCCGGACATCGATCCGTGGAGCGATCTGTGGTTTTACGGCAATCCAATTTTTGTGATGGTAGGGCGCTGACGGGCAGCAAGAGAGGAGGCGCGGACTACTTCTTGTCAGCAGCCGCAGGAGGCGGGCCAACGGGCGAAGCGTGCTCGCCCTTGCCGCCGAAGGCAATGACGATCAGGGCGAACAGAAGGCCAACCGAACCGACGCTCAGGATGGCGATCCGCGAGGCGCGCTTCTCGGTTTCGAGAGAGACGCGCTCGAACACGACGAAGGTCTGCTCTTCGGATGGGCTAAACGAGGTGAAGTTGGTCAGCGCTTCAGACTCGTTCTTGCCGCCGGTGACGCTGCCGATCAGTGCGACGATCGCGAGGATCACGCCACCGATCGGCACCAGACCACCGACCATCAGGGCCAGCTCAGTCTTGTTTGCGCCGAGGCCGAGTCCGAGAGTGATGAGCGCGGCGATCGATACGACTAGGTAAATCTTGCGACCGGCAGCGTCGGCGTTCTCTGCCGCGACACCGTTTGGATCGTTGTTCTCAACGGCGCCGGCACCTCGGAACATCGGTCCCAGGCCCGTTGCCAGCAGGAACAGCGTCAGCAGCACACCGCCCACCGGCACCAAGGCACCGAGCACAAGCGCCGGCGCGGTGAGTCCCAGTCCCAGGCCGAGGCTCATCGTGAGGATGGCGTCGACGAGAACCAGGTTATTGATGAGGTTCGAGGTCTTCATATCAGCTTCCATGCGGTGTCCCTCCGGTGCTCCGGCCTAATGTGCCCATACTAAACGAGGCGTCGACGAATACAAAGCCTCGACAAATTCCTACTGCGAATTCGCGACCTTATCACGGCCTTTTCGTGGCTTCTGCTCGGAATCATCGTCGGCTTGCCCCTCATCCTCAGCGGCGGCCCGCAGGCTGGCGAGGACTTCGACAACAACGCTCACGGTCTCAAATCGTCCGGTGAGCGAGTAGTAATACTCCTCGCTGACTGGCGGCAGGCGAGCCATGGCGTCTTGAAGTGGCTCGAGCAGCTTGGGCGGGGCAATGAGACCGCCTTCACCGCCGAGTGCAGCTTGCGCTTCATCGTCCTTGTCCTCGTCTTCCCGGGCGAAACGGAGCGCTTGCTGCGCCCACAGCACCGGGTCACAAATGAGCGGCGCGGCCTCCAGCTCGACCCGCCAGCCCGTCGGATCATCGAGCGAATCGAGCAACGGGGTCTCGGCCTTGCTGTCGTGATGTGGCTCGGTCGGAATGGCCAGCCAGCGACCCCCAAAGCGCGCCAGCAACAGCTCTCCAAAGTACACGCCGAGCGCGGCGGCTATCAGCTCCAAGACCGGCGCTTGGAGAGGCTGGCCGGCACGGACTTGGCGCAGGTAGTGATCGACGAAAGCCAGCGACTCTTCCGAGTGATCGAGGTCGAGTGAAGTGGCTCGCTGCACGTAGTCACAAGCCGCGTGGCTTAGCTCGGTCAGACGGGCGGTCGAGGGTTGCAGGAGCGGCTGCGCGCTGGCTGATGACGAAGTGCTGTGCATCGACTCTCTCTTGCATCTAATCAAACGAGGCGCCTAAACGATGTCGCGCATTGTGCGTGCGATTGGCACAAGCGGCAAGATCCGTCGGCGGGCGAGCCGTCTTTGGCAGTCTCTGCCCCAATCCGTCCGTAAGGTACTTGGCGAAGCGGGCTGAAGCATCTGGAGGCGGGGCTGTAGCGAACAGAAGAGGGCTGCTACGAAGCGGAGCTCGCTTTGGGGAGGAGCGAAAAGCGAAC